>Ga0081539_10001261_pt1 | contig 44835 bp, 40 predicted proteins | sample TabmetS4T2R2_FD_71023 | JGI IMG/M metagenome (GOLD analysis project Ga0081539, IMG submission 71023) | Tabebuia heterophylla rhizosphere microbial communities from the University of Puerto Rico - S4T2R2 | ecosystem: Host-associated > Plants > Roots > Rhizosphere ... | reverse complement strand
CCGCGGCTGGTCGACGTCGCGCCTCGTCCGGCCGTCTGGGCCGGGTTCGCGCTCGTGTACCTCCTCGCGCTCCTGCCGGTCGCGATCGTGATCGGCCGCCCGCTCCTGCAGCGCTGGCGCGAGGCGCCCGAGGTGGTCGAGCATGCCGAAGCTTGACGAGTCGGACCGTGCGGCCGACCTCCTCGAGCGGCTCCTGACCGACGCTCGTTTTCGCGCCGCGTTCCGCCGCGACCCGGCGGCCGCGGCGCGGAAGTACGAGCTGAACGACCTCGCCGACGAGCTGTCGCAGAAGGGGAGGGCCTCTGAGACGCTCGAGATCCGCGAGTCGCGCTCCAGCCTCGCCGGCGTGCTGATGGCGGCTGCCGCCGAGGGCTTCGACGCCTCCGACCTGAGCGCGAGCGCGGGCGCAGGCCGCCTCGAAGCGCCCGCTCAGGTGGCCGTGACGCGGGCGCTGAGCCGGGTGAACCTCCCGGCCGTGAGCCCGACGGAGGTCGCCGGCTCCGGTGCGGGCGGTGGCGTCGCCGACGGCCTCGGCGACGGCCAAGCGTCCAGCGCGCCCGAGCTTCACCAGGAGTTCGCGGGGCTCTCCGGGCAGGACGCGGGACCGACGGCGCACGGGACGTTCGGGCATCTCGCCGCGGTCGAGGAGGGGCAGCCGCAGGCTCACGCTCCCGCCGAGGTCGTCGAGCCCGCGGCGACACCCGCCCAGTCGGATGGCGCGGCGGTCGCGGTCGACCCTTCGACCGCCGTGCCCGGAGCGTCCGTGGGGTTCCCGGGCGGGGCCGCCGGCAACCAGGCTCTCGTCGACGCGCTCCTGAAGGACCCGAACGTCACGGTGCCGCCCGACGTCCAGCAGGAGCTCCTCTCCGGCGCGGTCGACTCGCGCGTGCCGGCGCTCCTCGAAGCGCTGTCGGCGCAGGGCCACAAGCTCGAGCTCAGCGCGATCGACCCCGGCCACAACGGCTTCGACGTCTCCGCGGTGAACGGCAATCCGGTCGACGCCGCGAACATGGACGCGCGCGACGTGGCCACGGCCCTCACGACGCTCGACCCTGCGATCCGGCCGACCCACGTCGACTCGCCCTGGCCGATCGACGACCCGGCGTTCTTCTCCGACGCGGAGCACCAGAGCGTGCTGCACGTCGCGTGGACGGACCCGCTTCCGGCGGGGTGGACGCCGCCCGCCGACGTCACGGCGATCCCTGGTGTAGCCGCCGCGGCGCAGACGGCGAGCGGCGCCGCTCCGGGCGCAGCGGCGGCCGAGAGCGCGGCCGCCGGAGCTCCAACGCCCGCGCCGCCGCCGGTCGTCGACCCGACCGCGACTCCCGCGGCGCCCGTCTCGCCGGCGCAGGCGCACGCCGCTCACGACGAGTTCGGCGCGGTTCGCCTCACCTCCGACGACAAGGCCTCGGCGAGCGTGGGCGCGCAGACCTTCTCGCAGCTCGCCTCGGTTCGCGAGGCCTCGCACGCGGTGCAGCCGCAGGCCGTGGCGGGAGCCGTCGACGGAACCGCCTCGCCGGCCGGGGTGCACGTCGTCGGCGACTTCCTGCCCGACGGATCGGACACGTACCCGGGTGACGGCGCGACGAAGGAGCAGATCGCCGCGTGGATGGGCCGCCAGGCGCACAAGGCCGGCCTCCCTGCCGAGCTGCCGGTGATGGCCGGGCTCGTCGAGTCTGGGTTCCAGAACGTGCAGCACGGCGACGCGGACTCGCTCGGCTACTTCCAGATGCGCGTGTCGGTCTGGGACAAGGGCTCGTACGCGGGCTTCGCGCACCAGCCCGACCTCCAGCTCAAGTGGTTCATCCACCAGGCGCTCGAGGTGAAGAGGGAGCGGCTCGCAGCCGGCCGCGGCCCCGAGCTCCAGGATCCGAGCAAGTTCGGCGACTGGGTCGCGGACGTCGAGCGGCCCGCGGCGGAGTATCGCGGTCGCTACCAGCTCAGGCTCGCCGACGCGCAGTCGCTCCTCCACGACGGCGGGCAGGCGACGCCGCCGTCAGCGGCCGCGTTTGTCACGCCGCCGGCGGTCCCGGCCGGGCAGGCGATCCAGATCGCGCCGGGGCACGCGGGCGGCGTTCTCGGCGACGCGATCTCGGCCACGGCGCCGGTGCCGGTGGGCGCGGGCCTGCAGTCGATGACGATCGACGGCGTCCACGCGACCGGCTCGCCCGTCGCGCTCCGGGCGCTCGAGAACGCCTTCCGCTACAAGGGGACGCCCTACCACTGGGGCGGCAACACCGAGCAGACCGGCTTCGACTGCTCCGGCCTGATGCAGTGGTCGTACCACCAGTCGGGCATCGACATCTCGCGCGTCACCTACACGCAGGTGCACGACGGCGTCGAGGTCGCCGACCGGAACCAGCTCGAGGCGGGCGACCTGATCCTCTTCCGCGACTCGAGCGGCGACATCCACCACGTCGGGATGTACGTCGGCGACCACAAGTTCATCCACGCGCCGCACACCGGCGACGTCGTGAAGGTGTCGGATCTCCGTGAGCCGTACTACGCGCAGCAGTTCTACATGGGTCGGCGCATCGCTCCGGTCGACGCGAGCGCGGCCGTAGCCTCTCCTCCGCTTGCCCCCGTTGCGGCGGTCGCGCCCCCCTCACCGGAGCTCGCGGTCGCGCCTCCGGACGGGTCCGGGGCTCCGGCCGGCCACGACGAGTTCGCCGCGATCCCGAAGCTGGGGGGCGACGCAGGGCCGCCGCGCGTCCGCTCGACGGTCCAGTTCCTGCGAGCCGTCGCGCAGCCCGAGCCGGCGTCGGGCCCCGCGGTCGCACAGGCAGCCGAGCAGGTGTCCGCGCAGCCGAGCGCCGCGGGAGCCCTCGACCCGGCGGCTGCGGCCGAGCTCGCCGCGTCCGGCTACCCGGGCGACGGCGCGACGAAGGAGCAGATCGCCGCGTGGATGGCAGCGCAAGCCGAGGCGCGCGGCCTGCCCCGCGAGCTGCCGGTGATGGCGGCGCTCGTCGAGTCGGGCCTCCGCAACGTGAGCTACGGCGACGCCGACTCGCTCGGCTACTTCCAGATGCGTGCGTCGATCTGGGGCCAGGGCGCGTACGCGGGCTTCGCGCACCGGCCCGACCTCCAGGTGAAGTGGTTCCTCGACCACGCGGAGGCCGTCAAGCAGGAGCGGCTCGCGCAGGGCGACAGCTCGTTCGCGAACGACCCGTCGAAGTGGGGCGACTGGATCGCCGACGTGGAGCGGCCGGCCGAGCACTACCGCGATCGGTACCAGCTCCGCCTCGACGAGGCGCGGCAGCTGCTCGGCGGTTAGCCCTTCCTATCCGCCGATGATCGTCGTCGACGGTGCCGGCGGCGGGGGCGGAGGCGGCGAATGCGGCGGCGAAGGCTGCGGCTGCGGCTGGGGCTGTGGTTGGGGCTGCGGTTGAGGCTGGGGTTGGGGCTGCGGCTGCGGTTGAGGTGGCGGGTTGGGCTTCGGCTTGGGCTTTCGCCTGAACCTGATCGCCACGGCCTCGCCGCTCGTTCCAGGCGACACCGTCAGCTTCGTGAACTTCCCCGGCGCGGCCTTCGCCCGGATCGTCAGGACGTTGCCGGCGGCAGAGACCGTGAGCGCGACGCCCTTGCCCGCCGAGCTCGCGAGGTCCGACATCACGCCCTGCTGGCGGATCCTGACGACCCCGGTCCCGTCGTTCATGTTCGCGTCGACGACCTTGACGTCGCCGGGACGGACCTTCGCGTCGGTGAAGCCGAGCCGGGCCATGACGTTCCTGCCCTGCGCGAAGAAGACGACCCGACGCGCGTGCGGCATCTTCGCCTGCACGGTCGTCGTGGGCGTCGAGGTGGTCGTGGGCGTGGAGGTCGGCGTCGAGGACGCGTGCTTCTTCGAGCTCTTCCCGCCGGAGAGGAGCACCACGGCTCCGACGGCGATCCCGACGACCAGCAGCGGGATCGCGACGAGAAGCGGGTTGATCCGGCGCCTGGCCTTCTTCTCCGCCTTCGGCCACATGAACGTCTCGTCGCTCGCGGGGACGGCCGAGGGCAGCACGGTCGCTTGCTCGTCGGTCGTCTGCTCGGCGATCGGTTCGACGACTTCGGGAGCCGCCGGCGCGGGCGGCGGAGGAGGCGGGGGTGGGGGCGGAGGCGGCGGCGCGGCGGCGGCCGGCGGGGGCGGCGGTGGAGCGGGCGGCGCGGCCTCGACCGGCGGCGGAGGCGGAGGCGCCGTTGGCGGCGCCTGCTGCGGCGCGCGCGGCATGTACGTCTCGAATCCGTCCGTGAGCTCCTCGGGCGGAGCGGGCGGAGCGGGGGGCTGAGCGGCCGCTGCAGGGGCCGGCGTCTCCGGAATCGCCTCCGGCGGCGTCGGAGGCGGCACTGGCGCGGCCGGCGCGGGAGCGTCCCTGGTGCCGGCGCCCTTTCCCCAGTCGGAGGTCGCGAAGAGGTCGTCCTCCGCGTCGGCAGCCGGGGCGGGCGGCGGGGCGGCCTCCGTCGGCGCGGGAGTCGTCGGCGAGACGGCCGAGTCCTCGTGGAACGGCGCAGGTGTCAACGGCTTCGGCGTCGCGACCTCCGGCTGCTCGCGCTGGACGACCCGCGCTTCGCGCCGCCAGCGTGGGCCGCAGATCGAGATCACGATCTCCTCGAGCTGGTCCCACGCCTCCTGGGCGTGCGGGATCCGGTTCTCGGGCGCCTTCTCGAGCAGCTTCTCGAGCCAGTCGGCGAGCCGCGGGTCGAGATCCGGCTTGATCGAGAGCGGCGACGGGATCGGATCGTTGACCTGCCGGAGCAGGATCGCCATAGGCGTGTCGGTGTCGTGGAACGGCACCTTTCCGCAGAGGAGCTCGTACGCGATCACGCCGGTCGCGTAGAGGTCGGTCCACGGCCCGATGTTCTTCGCCATCGCCTGCTCGGGCGCCATGTACGTCGGCGTGCCGACCGTGGTGCCGGTCGCGGTCAGGAACCGGCCCTGCGCCTGGTTCAGCGCCTTCGCGATCCCGAAGTCCGCGATCTTGACGCTGCCCTGCGCGGTGATCATCAGGTTCTCGGGCTTGAGGTCGCGGTGGACGATCCCACGACTCTCCGCGTGCGCGAGCCCGGCCAGGACGCCCTCGAGGAGGCCGGCGATCTGCTGCAGCGAGAGCTTGCCGACGAGCGGGCGCAGCGATCCGCGCTCGATGTACTCCATCGAGATGAACGGGATGCTGTCGTGCTCGAAGTAGTCGTGGACGGTGACGATGTTCGGGTGGCTCAGCGAGCCCGCGACGCGCGATTCGCGCAGGAATCGCTCGGCGAACGCGGGGTCGGCGGCGTGGAAGGCGCCGAGCTCCTTGAGGGCGACGTGGCGGTCGAGATCGGTCTGACGCGCGAGGTAGACGACGGCCATCCCGCCGCGCCCGACCTCGCGGAGGATCTCGTACCGTCCGACCTTTCGCAGAACCTCGGGCGCGGCCACCGCGGCGCTCCCCCCTTGTCGACAGGTGCTTCGAGTCTAGGGGAGTTTCCGGGCTCGGACAATGCGAGATTCCGAGAAGATTCTCGCTTTGAGCAGATATCGGTATGCATGGCGAATCAGGCCGTTCGATGTTGCTCTCGGGCCGCTCGTTCGGGGCTCGGGCGCGGCCTTCCCTAAAAGGCAAGAGTGTCGTACTATCGGCTTCGAGCCTCGTCTTCGGGCGAGGGCCGCCATCGAAGTCACGCCCCGGGGAGGGCGGTCGGCTGAAGGTCTTCATCCTCGACGCGCACTCGATCTACCGCGGCGGCCTAGCAGCGTGCCTCACAACCCTCGAGGACGTGGATGACGTCGCGGAGGCAGGCTCCGTCGCCGAGGCGAAGCAGCATCCCGCGCTTCCGGCCGCCGACGTCGTCCTGATCGACAACGATCTCGCCGGCGGCCACGACTTCATCCGCTGGATCCGCGAGACCTCGGGCGCTCGCGTCCTCGTCTGCGCCTCGCGTTGCGACGAGCCCGAGATCCTCGCCGCGACCCAGGCCGGCGCGGTGGGTTACCTATGCAAGGAGACACTCACGCCCGACACGCTGATCGCCGGCGTCCGCGCGGCAGCCACCGGCGCGGGAGTCATGGCGCCCGAGGTGCTCGGCAGCCTGCTCCGCGGGATCTCGCGTGTTTCGCGCGAGGTGCTCGAGCCACGTGGCCTGTCGCTCTCGCGTCTGACGTCGCGGGAGCAGGAGGTCCTACGGCTCGTCGCCGCCGGCCACCCGACCCGCGAGGTCGCGCGCCGTCTCTGCTACAGCGAGCGCACGATCAAGAACGTCATCCACGACGTCGTCACGAAGCTCAACGCCCGCACCCGCTCGCAGGCGGTTGCGGAGGCGGTTCGCGAGGGTCTGATCTAGAAGGGGCGTCGCCCGGACACGATCGGCGGATGCTCAGGCGCCCGCGCCACGGAGTCGTTCCAGGGCACGCGCCATCAGCCACCTGGCCTCTTCCGCCTCGAGGCGGTGCCGCGCGCGCATTGCGCGCGATCGCGCGACGTCTAGACGGAGATCCGCGATCAAGCTCTCGATGCGCTCGCGCTCTTCGCGCACCGCTTCGTCGTCGCTAGTAGCCATCGCCCTCTCCTTCGGCGTTCGCGCGGTAGCCGGCAGAACGATATCGCGGGCGCCGCGGCGGAGTCATTCGCGGAGGCCGGATCGTAGGCAGCGGCGCGAACGAGCCGGTCAACGCGCGCGGCCTCGTTTCGCGAGCTTCTCTCGAAGGCGATCCCGCTCCGGCGTGATCTCGTCGAGTGACGCGGCAGCCCGCTCCGCGCGGGCTTCCATTTGGACGACGCGCTCCCGTGCCTCGCTCAACATTCGCTGATACCTCTCCTCGACGGCGCGGGCGTCCCGTGCCGCCGTTGCCGCGACGGAGACCTCCACCCAGCCAAGCTTGTAGATGAACTCGCGTCGGTACATCCGGTAGACGATCGAGACGCCGACGAAGATCGCACCGAGGACGAGTACAAGTGCGAGCGAGATCAGCACCACGCGAACGGAGAAAACCACGTACTCGTCCGCAAAGATCGTGTCCAGCCAGCCTTCGCCCGGCCGTGGCTCGATCTTTGGTCCGGGAACGCCTCGTAGAACGCGACGGCGATGGCCGCGGGAAGCGCGAGCACGACCGCGAAGACCAGCAGCGCGGAAGCGCCGACGAAAGCTCGTGTAATCCGTGACGTGCGCACCAATCAGCGGTTCGGCGGCGAAGGGGCCGGCAGGTGCGCCGGCCCTTCGCCGCGGTTGATTTCAGCCGTTCGTCGTTCCCGGTGAGGGTGCAGCCAGCACGGTGAAGTCCGCGCTGTTGTTGTTGGTGTCGTGGCCGTCGGGCTGCCGGCCTGCGCTCTTGCCCGGTGCGGCCGCGGTGGGCGGAGCCGCCGCGACGGTTCCCTCGACGAACGCGTTCGTCGCGGTGCCGTAGGCGACCGAGTCGACCAGCGCGCCGGTCGTGTCGCGGATGCCGACGCCCCCGCCCGTCGAAGCGAGGCCGACCGAGAACGACTGGTCGGCCGCGTGCGAGCCGCTATAGCCGGCTCCGCCGAGGAGGTAGAAGCCGTGCGCCGCGATCGTCGTCCCGGCCGGGAGCGTCGCGAGCACCGTGTCGCTCGTTCCCGCTGCCGAGCGGTAGACGACGCGATAACCGCTCGCGTCGAACGCCGAGTCGCTCGCGTTCACGACCTCGACGTACTCGTCCGTCGCGGCGCCCGTGATTCCGGTCATGAGCTCGTTGACGCGGAGCGGCGAGCCGGTGGGAGGCGGGGGCGACGATCCCGCCGTGCACGTGAGCACGACGCGCCCGCTCTCGTAGCTGACGGTGATCGTCCCGGCGGAGGTGCCGCTGCCGCACGCCACGCCGCCGAGGCCCTCGATGGACGTGAGGGCGGTACCTGCAGGCCCCTGTGGCCCCGCCGGACCCGCTGGCCCTGCCGGGCCTGCCGGTCCGGCAGGCCCTGCCGGCCCGACGGGTCCTGCTGCGCCCGCCGGCCCGGTCGCTCCGGCCGGCCCCATCGCGCCCGCGGGTCCGGCAGCGCCGGTTAGGCCGCGTTCGCCCGCCGGTCCGGCAGGTCCGGTCGCACCAGCCGGGCCGGTCGCACCTGCCGGGCCGGCCGGCCCAGGAGCCCCGTCCGCACCCGCAGGCCCGGCAGGCCCGGCGGGCCCGGCAGGCCCAGCAGGCCCGACTGGCCCCTGGTCGCCTTTCGGCCCCTGGACGTTCCAGGTGATCAGGCGCTCGTTCCCGCGGCAATGACCGCTGGCCGAGATCAGGCGGAGCCGGCCGCCGCTGTTGACGCACGCGGAGATGACCGAGCTCGACCTAGGGTGAAGCGTGGAGGAGGCGGCGAACGTCGCGCTGCCGCCGAGGAGAAGCACTGCGAAACACGAGATGAGAAGTCGACGAGTGTTCATGGCGCCCAGGTCTACCGAGGCGCCGGCGCCTCCGAAAGTGTCCTTTTCTGAAAGTCACACTTTCGGCACGAAGTCGTTCAAAACTCGTACGGAAAGCGCGTCAGCACCTCGGCCCCGTCCTCGGTGACGAGCACGAGATCCTCGAGCCGGCAGCCGCCGAGTCCCCGGCGGTAGATCCCGGGCTCGATCGCGACGACGTCGCCCGCGACGAGGGGGTCACCGCTCCGGCCGATCCGCGGCGCCTCGTGGATCTCGAGCCCGACGCCGTGGCCGAGGGCGTGGAGGAAGCCGTCCTCGACCGGCTTCCCCGGCTCCTTCGTCAGCAGCGTCGGGTAGCCCGCCGCCGCGATGATCCCGTCCGCGATCTCGTGGAGCCGTGCGCCCGAGACTCCGGGCCGGATCTCCGCGACGACTCGCTCCATCGCCTCGCGGCAGATCCGCTGGTACTCGACGATCTCGGCCGGAGGCGTGCCCGCGCAGAAGGTTCGCGTCATGTCGGCCCAGCAGCCCGAGGCGCCGTCGTGGACGCCCAGGTCGACGACGACCGCCTCGTCGCGCCTGACCTCCCCCGACCCCTCCTCGTGGACGGACGCCGCCTGCGGACCGTGCGCGACGATCGGGTTCTCGAGGGCGATGTCGCGCCCGCTGAGGACGGCTCGCGCCTCCGCGCGAAGCTCCTCCGACGTGACGCCGTCGCGGCTCCGCAGCGCGTCGCGGATCGCCGCCATCATCTCGTCGGCAGCCGCCTGGGCCCGGCGGATCCCCGCCAGCTCGGCCGCGTTCTTCACGCGGCGCCGGTCGTCGAACGAGGGCTGGTCCGGCTGCACCTCGATCCCCGCGGCGCGGAGCCGGTCGGCGGCGGCGACCGGGAACGCGTCCGGGGTGATCGCGGCCTCGAGCCCGATCGCCTCGCACCCGCGCACGAGCAGCTCGAGCCCCGCGTCGCGCGCCGGGACGCGCTTCGCGACCAGCTCGTCGAGCCCGAGCTCGTCTGGCGGGACGACCTCGACGTCGACCGCCGCGCGGACGCGCTCCGCCTCCATCGTCGCGATGAAGACGTAGCGCCGGCCGTCGCGCTCCGCGTACAGGAACGGGTCGCCGATCGCGACCGGCACTGCGTGGCGAAGATCGGGCGAGCGGATCGTGTCGCCGTAGATCAGGACGTCCACGGCTGGAGTCTCGCCTACGGCCGGGCGATCGTGAGGCGATAAGCGCCGGAGCCTGCGATCCGGCTCACACGGACGGACACGCTTCGCGAGCCGCAAACGGTCGTCGTGACCGTGCGTGTGCGAACGGCAGCCGTCGTCGTCGCGGCCGCCGACCGCGAGCCCGAAAGCCCGCCGAGCGCCAGCGAGAACCGCGACCGAGCAGGCGCCCGCAGCGTCACCCGAAGCGTCCCGTCGAGCGGCGTCGAGACCGAGGTGCTTCGGCTCCGCACGCGCGCGCTAAGCGCGCCGCTCACCGAGACCGTCGTCGACGCGGTCCAGGGCGAGGTCACGTCCTGCTGCAGCGCGGCGAGCGCGGTCGAGTCCGGGTAGAGCGTCGAGCTGACGACGTCCCACGGCGTCTCCGGCCGGCCGGCGAGGCGCTCGTTCAGCACGCGGAAGCTCTCCGCAAACGCCTCGCCCGGGTTGAGCCGGTACTGCGGCTCGGTCTCGGCGCCGGGGAAGAGGCGACCGGCGCGCGTGTTCGCGCACACCTGCTCGTACGTCGCCCAGCGCTTCGTGCCGTAGTCCTCCGCGACCCACGGCGCGTTCGACCGGTTCGCCGCGACGTGGTGGCCGTACTCGTGCGCGACGACGGCCTCGGCCGACGTGTCCGCAGCGGGGTCGTCGCCGGGGCGACGAGCGACTCGCTGCCCGGGCTGTAGCACGCGAGTGCGTCGGCGCCGCAGATCGACTGCACCTGCGTGAGCGGCGCGAGGTACGCGGTCAGGCGCGACAGCTCCGGCCCGTGGACGAGGCTGGCGAGGAAGTCGGCCCACCGCGTCGCCGTCGCCGGATCCTGCGGGTACGAGTCCGAGACGTAGATCGTCACCGTCTCGCCCGTCGACGCGAGGGTCGGCCCGCCCCAGTACGCGGCCCGTGAGGGCGCGGCTGCGAGCGTCGTCTCCGCGATGTACGCCGGTCCGCGGCCGCGCGCGATCTCGCCGAGGCTCGGCGAGTCGAGCCGCAACGGCTCCCGGTCGGTGCGCGCCGCCGCGCTGCCCGCGGCCGCGAGGGCCGCGAGGAGCGCGGCGGTGAGGATGAAGAGGCACCGCGGTGGGGAGGTTGGTCGGGGTCCCCACCGCGGCTCGGTCACGGCGAGAGGATGGCCGGCCTTCCTGTGCGCGGGCTGAGAACGAGCTTTGGCCGCGCTACGAGTCCGGGAACGAGGCGGCGCCCGGACGAGCTAGGCTCGCACGCGTGACCGTGGCCCTGCCCGAGGCACTCCGCGAGCGGCGCTTCCGGCTCCTCTTCGCCGCGCGGACGGCGTCGTTCCTCGGCACGAACCTCGCGCCGATCGCGGTCGCCTTCGCCGTCCTCGGCCTCACGGGCTCGGCGACGTGGGTCGGCCTCTCCTTCGCCGCGTGGACGCTCGCGCAGATCTCGACGCTGCTCGTCGGCGGGATCGTCGCCGACCGACTCCCGCGCCGGCGCGTCATGGTCGCCTCGGACTCCGTGAACTTCTGCGTCCGCGCGGCGATGGGAGGCCTGCTCGTCGCCGGGACGATGCACGTCTGGCTCCTGATCGTGCTCCAGGCGGTCGGCGGCGCGGCGACCGCCTTCTACTCGCCGGCCTCGACCGGCCTCGTCCCGCAGACGGTGCCCGCGCGCCTTCTCCAGCAGGCGAACGGGCTCATGTCGATCGCGCGCTACGCGGCCTTTCCGCTCGGGGCGGCCGCGGGCGGAGCGGTCGTGGCGACGATCGGCGCCGGCGAGGCGCTGCTCCTCGACGCCGCCACCTACGCGACGAGCGCGCTCCTCCTCACCCGGCTCCGGCTGCCGCCCCGCGAGCGCGCCGCCGCGCCGAACCTCGTCCGCGAGCTCCGGGAAGGCTGGGACGCGTTCACCGAGCACACGTGGGTCTGGGTCCTGACCCTGTGGATCTCCTTCTACTTCCTCGTCACGTACGCGCCGTTCTTCGTGCTCGGGCCGGCGATCTCGAGGGCATCGCTGGGCGGCGCCGGCGCCTGGGCGACGATCGTCACGGGCGAGGGGATCGGAGCGCTCGCCGGCGGGCTCGCCGCGCTGCGGCTCCGCCCGAGCCGGCCCTGGGTCCTCGCCTGCGGGCTCTTCGTCGCGACTGCCATCCAGAGCGTCCTGCTCGCTCAGCACGTCCACGCCGTGGCGATCGCCGCGGCTGCCGTCGTCGCGGGCTTCGCCTTCTCGTTCGGCACGGTGATCTTCGAGACGGGAGTGCAACAGCGGGTCGCGCCCGAGAAGCTCTCGCGCGTGAGTGCCTACAACTGGCTCGGCGCGATGGCGTTCCTGCCGGCCGGGTACGCGCTCGCGGGTCCCGTCGCCGACCTGATCGGGGCGAAGACGTACCTCTGGATCGGCGCCACGTGGGTCGTCGTCACGACGCTCGCGCTGATGCTCGTCCGCGAGATTCGCGACTACCGCACACCCGAGGCAGTGCCTGTTCCCGTCTAGACCGGAGGAGCGAACTGCTCCTCTGTGGGCTCCGCTCAGCAGTACCAGGGCTCGGTCAGGAACGGAACCGTCGCGGGCGCGACCAGCGTCGCCTCGTCGACCGGCGGCTCCGGCCCCGCCGAGGGGAGGTACTCGTGCGTCTTCCGCCACACGTCGGCGAACACGGAGGGGCGGCTCGCCTTCCGCGCGGTGGCGTCCTTGACGATCTCGAGCACGTCCTCGAAGAGCCGGTCGACCGCCGGGTCGGGGTGGTCCCAGCGGTAGCACAGCGACTCGTGGTCGAAGGGGCCGATCAGCTCCTGGACGTCCTCGAGCTCGAGGATCCGCGAGCCGCGCGGGATGAGCAGCCGGATCGCGTACTGGATCGGGGAGACGTTCTGGATCAGGTCGAGCTCCGCGATCAGCGCGAGGAACCGCGAGTAGCCCTCGACGGTCGTCCACGGGTTGAACGTGACGAAGGTCGGGTTCATCGTCAGTCCGATCTCCTGGAAGATCCCGACGGCCTCGATGAAGTCCTGCGCGGTGTGGTGCTTGTCGAACTTCTCGAGGATGCGGTTCTCGACCGACTCGACGGCGCACGTCACGAACATGCAGCCGGTGTCGCGAAGCGTCGGTAGGAGCTCGCGGTTCTTGAGCAGGTGCTGCACCTTGATCGTCACGTCGTAGGTGAGGTCGGGGAAGCGGCGGTGCAGCTCCTCGACGATCTTCACCGCGTGCGTCGGGCCGTTGAAGAAGTCGGGGTCGCCGAACGTGACGTGCTGAGCCCCGGCCGCGACCTGAGCCGCGACATCCTCGAGCACGACGTCGCGCTGCACGATCCGGAACCGGCCGCCGTAGACGGGGACGATCGGGCAGTGGCGGCAGAGGTGCTTGCAGCCGCGCGTCGCCTCGGTGTAGCCGACCACGCGCTGCTCGCCGGAGGGGAGCTGCACCTTGGCGTACTGGTCGAGCGACGGGAGTCCCGTCCGATCCGGCGCGACGAACTGGAGCCTCGCGAGCGAGACGAGCTCCTCCGGCTGCGGCCCTGCCTCAGCGCCGTCGCTGCCGTCGCCGCCGTTCGAGCCCGACTGCAGGCGCCGGTAGAGCGAGAGCAGCCCCTCCTCGAACTCGCCGGCAAGGATCGTCTCGGCGCCGAGGCTCCGGAAGAGCTCCTCGTTCATGGCCGCGTACAAGCCGTAGAAGCAGACGTGCGCGTCGGGATTCAGGGCGCGGACGCGCTTGCAGGTCTCGGCTGCGATCCGCGCGGCGGTGTGCATCGGCACGTAGAACGCGACGAGCGCGGCCGAGCGGATCGCCTCCTCGTCGAGCTTCTCCACGGCCAGGTCGATCTGGGTCACGTCCGCGCCGACCCGGCGGAGCCACGCGGCCGGCGAGGCGAGCCCGAACGGCTGCCGCCCGAGCTCGTACGAGGAGACGAGGACGACGTTCAGCTAGCTCGAGCCTCCCATCGCGCCCAGCTCGCGAGCCCACTGGATCGAGCGCGTCGTCGCCTCGGCGACGGGCAGGACCTCGCCGGGCACGTCCTTCCTGGCCGTCCACGCCTCGGCCGCGCCCTCGCTCTCGAAGAAGTTGATGTTGGTGCAGAGCTGCTCGCGCGCCGAGGTGCAGCTCGACGCGTAGTCGCTGCTCGGCCAGAACACGGCCACGTCGCTCGGCCTCGGCCGGTGGCCCTCGAACTCCAGCGTGACCGGCCGGCCCGTCTCCGCGCAGCGCGACTCGACGCGTCCGTCCGCCTCTGCCGTCCCGAGGACGCCGAGCGCGACCTTCGCACACCACGTCCAGACGGTCCGGTCCCCAAGGGAGACGACGTGCTCCGTCGGGACGACGCTCAGGCCGAGAACGGCCACGAGGCGGCCCTCGTCGTCGCGGCGGATCTCGCCCTTCCGGTCGAGGACGTCGATCGCCTCGTCGACCTCCTCGCGCGAGGCGCCGAGCTCGGCGGCGAGGCTGTCGGGGCTGACCGGCTCGCCGTCCGCGAGGAGCGAGCGGAACGCCACCGCCATCGCGTCGTCCGCGAGGCGGTCGCCGGTCGACCTCACCGCGGCGGTCACGTCCACGAGACCACCGTCCGGTCGTCGCAGAAGCCCATGTTCCAGGCCATCGTCGTCCGCTTCGCGTCGCCGACCGTCGCGTCGACGCCGTGCACGAACGCGCCGTCGAACACGTAGATGTCGCCCTGGCGCACGTCGAGCTTGGTCGTCTCGAAGCCCTCGAGCGCCTCGACCGGGTACGGGCTCCCCGAGAGCTCCAGGCCGAGCGCCGTCTTGCTCTCCTCGTCCGGGTCGATGTTCCAGGCGACGAGCCGCCCGCCCTCGCCGTTCTCGAGGCACATGTTCACGGCCGCCACGGTGTAAGCCGGCGTCCGCTGGATCTCGAAGCCCGCCTGGGCCGGGTGCCGGAGCTGCGAGCCGTCGTCGTGCGGCTGCAGCGCGAACTCGCCGGGCGCGTTCCAGTGCCGGATCAGCAGCGGGCAGCCCTCGCGCCCGTCCTGCTGGGAGATTCGGAAGGTGACGCCCTCCTCGGCGAGCCGCGCACCGAGCGCGTCGCGGAACATCTTCGACGGCTCGTTCGGCACGTCGAGGACGGAGTCGAGGTGGCCGCGGATCTCGGCCGCCTCGTCGAGGTATTGCGCGGTCGGCTTGTGGTAGTGGTAGGCGCCGACGTACGAGCCCTGCGACTCGCAGACCTCGCCGCTTCGGCTCTTGCGCGCCGGGCTCTCCCAGAACCTCCGCAGCACCTCCTCGCGCGCGCCCTCGTCGATCACGCCGCGGAAGACGGCGCCGTAGATCCGCCCGCGCAGGACGTCGACGACCGCTTCCGGGACGAGCGTGTCGTATTCGGCGAACCTGAAGAAGTCGGCGTCGCCCTGGCGGCCGGTCATGCGGCGGGTCGCCTCGGGGGTGATCGTCATGCCACTGCCTCCTCGACTCGTTGGTGGTCGGCGGCGAGGAACGCCGCGATGCGCTCCATCGCCTCCTCGATCTGGCTCGGCGGCGCGCTGAGCGAGAACCGGATGCAGCCCTCGCCGTCGGAGCCGAACTCGGTTCCGGGCGTCGTCGCCACGTAGGTGCGCTCGAGCAGGTCGGCCGCGAAGTCACGCGACGCGCCGGTGCCGGGCGGCTGGCGCGCGAAGACGTAGAAGCCGCCGTCGGGAATCCGCGCCGGCTCGAACCCGGTCTCGGGGAGGAGCTCGAGAAGCCGGTCGCGCCGCGCGAGCAGCTCGCTGCGGAGGTGCGCCGCGACGATCTCGGCGCGCTCGAGCGCGGTGATCGCGGCCCACTGCACGAACGTGTTCGTCCCGACGAAGAGGTACTGGTGCATCCGCTCGAGCTTCCGGACGAGGCGCTCCGGCACGATCAGGTAGCCGAGCCGCCAGCCGGTCATCGCGAAGCCCTTCGAGAAGCTCCCGACCACGACGGCGTCGTCGGTCAGCTCGAGGACGCTGTGCACGCGTCCCTGCTCGTAGACGAGCGGGTGGTAGACCTCGTCCGAGACCACGAGCGGCCCGAGCTCGACGAATTCGCGCAGGTCGTCGAGCTCCGCGAGCACGCCGACCGGGTTCGACGGGAAGTTGAGGAAGAGCGCCTTCGTCTTCGGCGTGACGAGCGGGTGGGCGAGGTCGGCCGTGTACGTGAAGTTCGAAGCCGCGGTCCCGGCCCACACCGGCTTCCCGCGCGCGGCCTCGACGAAGTGCGGATAGGCCGGGTAGCACGGGTTCGGCAGGATCGCCTCGTCGCCCGGCTCGAGGATCGCGAGGCAGAGCTCGAGCAGCGCGGGCGACGAACCGGAGCCGACGATCACCCGCTTCGGGTCGACCTCGAGGCCGTAGACCCGCGCGTAGTAGGCGCAGATCGCGTCGCGGAGCTCGGGGAGTCCGCTCGAGTGCGAGTAACGCGTCTTGTTCGCGGCGAGCGCTTCGACCGCCGCCTGCTTGACCTCTTCGGGCGTGTCGAGGTCGGCCTCGCCCTTCTCGAGGTGGACGACCGGCTTGCCTTCCCGCTCGAGGCGCCCGGCCTCGTCCACGATCCCCATGCACGTGCGGCTCGCGCCGCGCTCGGGCTCACACGGCATCCGGCGACCCACCACCCGCAGCGACCGGCCTCGTCACGAGGCAGAAGGACTGGCACATGTTCACCGGCGCCGCCTCGACGACCTCCATCCCGGCTTCGGCGACCATCGCCTCCCACTCGGGCCGCGGAGCGAGACGCTGGTTCGTGTACTCGTGCAGCAGCTCGTACTCGGGGACGAACAGGAGCTTCTCCCGGTAGACGTGATCCTTCGTCCCGGAGACCTCGACGATCACGAGTCGCCCGTCCGGGCGGATGAAGTCGGCGATCCCGCGCAGGAGGTCGACCGTCCCCTCGCGCCCGCGCTGCCGGAGGATCTCGTGCAGGAGGAACATGACCGTGACGGCGTCGATGCCCTCGGCGACCTCGGGCGGCAGCGAGCGGCGGAGATCGAACGCATCGCCCTGGACGATCGTCAGCCGGCCGTCGAGGCCCTCTCGCTCGACGGTCTCGCGCGCGACGGCGCACGAGTCCGGGTCGACGTCGAGCCCCACCGCTTCGATCGACTCGTCGAGAGCGCAGATGTTCGCGAGCATCCGCGCGCTCCCGCAGCCGAGGTCGAGCACCTTGCGCGCGCCCGAGGCGCGCACGACCTCGGTCACCGTCCCCATCAGCCGGTCTTCGAGCGCCGTGAGGCCGCGGGTCATCTCCTCGTGCGAGCGGACGACGTCGCGGCCGTAGTCGAGCTTCCCGGTCGCGAGGTCCTCGATCCGCGTGAAGACCGGCTCGTAGGCGCCGATCATCGTCGAGAGGTAGCCGAAGTACGGCCTCGACGCGCGCCCGCGCTCGGTCAGTCGGTAAATGCCGTCCTCGCGCTCCAGCCACCCGCGGACGATCAGGTAGTCGAGGAGCGGCTCGAGCTGCCACGGCTCGAACCCGCCCTCGGCGGCGACCGCCTCCACGTCCACGCCGTCCCCCGACCCGGCGCGCTCGAGCAGGCCGAGCCGCCAGAGCGCGAGGAGCGCCTTCGCGACGTAGTACCCCTTCGCAAGCTCGAAGATCTGATCCTGACCGGCCGCAGTCAGCTCGACGTCTGCTACTGCCATGTCTCTCGCGGCGCGCGTCGCTAGGCGACGAGGCTCTTCTGCTCCTCGTAGTAGTCCTGCATGGTCTTGTTCGACTCGACGATCGACTCGAGCGACCGGCGGAGCTCGTCGGCGCCGGCCCACGGGACGACCGCGAGCATCCGGTCGGGGAGGATCTCCGTGAACGTGCGCATGCCCGTGCACCCGATTGACATCGTCGGCCGGCCGCCCTCGAGCGCCGCTGGGATGGCGGCGCATGCTGGGCGCCCGAAGACGGACCGGCCTGCCTCGTCGCCCCAGCGCGCGCCGTCGGCGGCCTCGTTGAAGAGCATCGCCTGGCGGGGCGTCAGCCAGAGCAGGACGACGTCGGGATCGATCGGAAGCTCGCCGAGCCGCCCGTAGACGATTCCCCGCTTCGGCTTCCGGACCTGGGGGATTCCCGGAACCTCGTCGGCGGAGATGTAGTTGACCTCGCACATGGTCCCGACGGCGGCGCCGAGGGCGGCCTGCACGCCCTCGGGCAGGTCGAAGCCCATCACGTGGGCGCCGATCGGGCAGTTGAAGTGCTTCTCTGCCGGTGCGTAGAACACGCGGTTCTCGGCGTGGCGCCAGAAGGTGCAGGACGACGGGACCACTGCGTCGGTCTCCTCGACACCCGCGGGCCGCTCCTCGACGAACGCGAGAGCGACGGGCTCGATGTCGAGGTCGAGCAGCTTTACGAACACGTCGGCGACGGCGTCCTGCACGACGTTCCCCCTTCCGGTCGCCGGTTGAGTTTACTGACGGACCTTGGATTGTCAAAGAAGGTAGACATCGTCAACGGCGAAGCTCCCCGAGCACGCGGAGCACCCGCTCGCGGCCCTCGTTCGTCATCGCCTTCGCCGCCCGTTCGGCGGAGCTTTCACGCGCGGCGCCGGTGTTCCAGAGCGTCTCCGCGGCGGTGACGGTGAAGTAGTCGGTCTTCGTCGACGGGCCGCGCAGGATGAGGGAGACGGCGACCTCGTCAGTCCGCAGCGAGTGCACCAGCGAGTGGTGGAGGAAGTAGGTGCTCCCCGCTTGGACGTGGCCCGCGTAGACGACTCGCGGCTCGTGCCCGTCGGTCACCTTCCGAAGCACGTCCTGCTCGGCGCCGTAGAGCGAATGGACGTAGCCGCCGCTCAGGATCCGCGAGACGAAGCTCCAGCGGTGGTTGTGGGTCCGGTCGGCGTAGCCGGGGAAGAAGACGTGCAGTCGCAACCGGACCTCGGCGTCCGGGCTCTGCCACAGGACGAGCTTGTCGAGGGCGGGGAAGCTCTCGGCGTTGCCGTCGTCGAGCGGATGCGCCTCGACGAGCGAGACGAGCGTCTCCGGGCTGCCGGCCACCTCGTCGAAGATCGCCTCGGCGAGATCGAGCGGCCCGCTCGCGTCGTCCCAGTCGACCGGGGTGCGGGTTTCGAAGAGCTCGTCGATCGCGTCGCGGACGTTGACGACGTCGGTCGTCACGACGCAACTCGCTCCGGGACGAGCGCTTCGAGGACGGAATCGACCGCGAGATCCGAGCCGTCGGTCGAGGCGACGACCCTCCACGAGCGCGCCCGCGCCAGCCGCCGGTACGTGCCGCGAACCGCCGACTGATAGGCGAGGAAGCCCTCCGCTCCGTCGCCCTCACCCGTCCACTCGCCGCTCTCGGTGGAGCGGAGCTCGGGTCGGCGCCGGAGGCAGACCTCGGGCGGCGTGTCGAGCCAGAGCACGAGGTCCGGCTCCGAAATCTCGGCAAATGCGTCCAGCGCCTGCGGGAGCTCGACGGCGACCGCGAACCGCGCGACGAACTTGAAGTACCACGAGTCGGCCACGACGTACGCACCGCGTTCGAGCGCCGGCTCGACGACCGCGTGGTCGACGGCCGCGAACCACGCCGCGAGCAGGTGGCGCCAGTGCGGGAACCCGAGCTCGGAGGTGCGGGCCTCGTGGGGGTAGTCCCAGATCAGGCCGCGGATCGCACGGAGGTGGGAGGCGCGGTAGTCGTCGAGCCCGTCGGCGACAGTCTCGCGGCTGACGAGCACGGCGTCGTCCCCGGAGTCCTCCAGCGCTCGCACCAACCGGCGGGCGACGGTCGTCTTTCCCGATCCGTCTATGCCCTCCACCGCGACGAGCCGAGCCGGTCCCTCTGCGCCGGGCATGGGCCCCGAACCATTGCTGCCGCTCCGGGCTCTGTCAAGTCGGAGGTTGCCCCGAGCCTTTGAAGCCCACGAACTGCGGGCGACGGCGCGTCTGCGATCATCCGCGCGTGGCCACGGTCGCCGTCCTCGGGCTCGGCACGATGGGCAGCCGGATCGCGCGGCGCCTGCTCGAGGCCGGGAACGAGGTCGTCGTCTGGAACCGGACCGCGGGGAGGGCCGAGCCGCTCGTCGAGCTCGGCGCCCGCGCCGCGGACACGCCGGCGGAGGCGACCTCGGTCGCCGAGATCGTGCTGATCATGGTCACGGACGCGGACGCGCTCGTGGCGGTCACCGAGGGCGAGAACGGGGTCCCGACGGGAAGCGAGCCGGCCACCATCGTGCAGATGTCCACCGTCGGGCCGGAGTCGGTGCGGCGACTCGCGGACGCGCTGCCGGCGGGCTTCGACCTCCTCGACGCGCCCGTGCTCGGCAGCGTCGCCGAGGTCGAATCGGGCTCCCTGCAGATCCTGGTCGGCGGCGACGAGGACGTGCTCGAGCGGTGCAGGCCGGTCCTCGAGGCGCTTGGAAGGGTGGTTCCCGTCGGCCCGGTCGGAGCCGGGTCGGCGGGGAAGCTCGTCGCGAACGCGGCGCTGCTCGGCACGATCGCGGTGGTCGGCGAGGCGCTCTCGCTCGGGCTCCGGCTCGGCCTCTCGTTCGAGGCCGCCTTCGACGTGCTCGGCGCGACGCCGCTCGGCGCGCAGGCGGAGCGGCGGCGGCCGTCGCTCGAATCCGGCTCGTACCCGCCGCGCTTCACGCTCGCGCTCGCACGGAAGGACGCCGACCTGATCGAGGCCGCCGCGGAGGCGGCCGGAGCGGACCTGCGAGTGGGTCGCGCGGTCGACTCGTGGCTGGACGACGCGGCGGCCGCGGGCCTCTCCGACCTCGACTACTCGGCCGTCCTCACGAGCATCGTCAAAGGCGAAATCCCGCAGGCAGACAGGGAAGCGCCAACGTCCTAGCGGCCCCGCGCCTCGGGGTAGACGACGCGCGCCACATAAGTAATCCAGAGGCGGTAAGCTCTGGCCCGGTTGACCGGGCCACCGACTTTCCATCCCGAAAGGTCGGGCAGCGTCGAGCCGGCGGCAGGCAAGACGGCCGACTTTCCGACGCGTGTCGATCGCAACGGCTTCGCCTACCGGACGAAGTTCAAGCGCTGGGAGAGCCGTGCGGCCGTCCGCGCCAAGCCGCGGCGCGTGCTCGACGAGGAGCGTGAGGACGGGAAGCTCTTCTTCCCGCCGGAGCTCGTGCCCGTCGCGCTGCACCCGCTCGTCGCGGAGCGCGGCGCGGCCGTCGTGGACGCGGTCCTCCTCCAGCGGCTGCACGTCTACCTCGACTTCACTGCCGAGCTCGAGCAGATGTCGATCAACCCGGTCACGCAGCGGATCAGCCGGCGGAAGGTCGGCTTCGCCGTCCCTGAGCCGATGGTCGAGGACGCCTACAAGATCTGCACCGACGAGGCCTGGCACGCGCAGTTCTCGGACGACCTCCAGCGCCAGCTCGTCGCCGCGACCGGGATCGCGCCCACCGTGCCCGACGAGCCGCAGTTCTTCCGGCGGCTGCGCGAGATGGAGGCCGAGGCGCCTGCGGAGATCGCCGGCCTGCCCGCGATCTTCTTCGCGATCGTCTCGGAGACGCTGATCTCCGCGATCCTGTCGGACATCCCGCGCGACGAGCGCGTCGTCACGGCTGTCCGCGAGCTCGTGGACGACCACGCCGAGGACGAGGGTCGCCACCACGCGTTCTTCGCCAAGTTCTTCGACTGCATCTGGCCCCAGCTGTCGCCCAGCCAGCGCCGCCTGATCGGTCCCTTCCTGCCGCGGCTCGTCCTCGCATTCCTCGAGCCCGACTACGAGGCGCTCGCGAGCATCCTTAGCCGCTCCGGCCTCGGCGACGAGGAGGTGCGGCGCGTGGTCGAGGAGGCCCACCCGCGCGACGAGGTGGTCGCCGACGTCCGCCGCACGAGCCGCGCGACGCTGCGCCTCTTCCACGAGCACGACGTCCTCGACGAGCCCGGCACCTTCGAGGCCTTCGCGGCCTCCGGGCTCCTGGATGTCACCTGATGCGGCCGAGTTCTGCAGTCTCGATCGCGAGAGGAGGTGATTCGATGCGGAAGTACACGAAGCCCGCCACCAAGAAGGTCGGATTCGGCGGTGTGCTTGCGCCTCTGGCCTAACGCAGTGGGGCCACGTCCGCTCCGGCGGGCGTGGCCCCGCCTTGGCCAGCACCGAAGAGGCGCTCGCGACCATCGGCTTCGTGGACGGGACGCGACGCAGCGCTCAGGAGCTAGCCGCAGTCTCCTGAGGAGAGGAGGTGAGTCCATGCGGAAATACACCAAGCCCGCGACCAAGAAGGTCGGCTACGGTGCAGTTCTCGCACCGCTGCACTAGACGCGGGAAGGCCGCGCCCGCTTCGGCGGGCGTGGCCCTTTTCGCGCAACCGTTCGAGCTCGAGACCGAGGTGATCGATGTGTGGACTGGCCGGCCTCGCCCGTCTTGACGGCGGGCCGCTCGCGGACGGGAGCCACCGCGTCCTCGAGGACATGGCGCGGTCGCTCATGCACCGCGGGCCGGACGATACGAAGCTCCTCTTCGACGATTCCGTCGGGCTCGGCTTCACGCGCCTGTCGATCGTCGACCCGGTAGGCGGCGGCCAGCCGCTCACGAGCGAAGACGGCTCGATCGTCGTGATCGCGAACGGCGAGATCTACAACCATCGCGAGCTCGAAGTCGGCTTCCCCCCGATGAGGACCGACTCCGATTGCGAGGTGCTGATCCACCTCTACCGCCGCGACGGCGTCCGGTTCCTCGACCGGGTCCGCGGGATCTATGCCGTGATCGTCTGGGACCGCGCGCGCAGGCGCCTCGTCTTCGCGCGCGACCGGTTCGGGATCAAGCCGCTGTACTACACGGTCAACGGCAGCGAGCTCACGTTCGCCTCCGAGATCAAGGCGATCTTCGCCAACCCCTCCGTTCCGCGCCGGCTCGACTGGGAGGCCTGCCTCCTCGACCAGATGACGAACGGAGCGGCTTACTTCGAGGATCGGCCGCTGACGGCGTGGTTCGAGGGGATCGAGGTCGTTCCGGCGGGCGCGGTGGTCGAGGTCGAGCTGCGAGACGGCGAGATCCGCGACCACCGTTACTGGCGCCTCCCAAAGCCGGGCGCGACAGAGACCCCTGCGCCGGAGGAGCTCGTGCCGACGTATCGCGACCTCCTCGCCGACTCCGTCCGCGAGTCGTGCATGTCCGATGCCGAGATCGGCCTCTTCCTGAGCGGCGGCATCGACTCGGCGGCGATCGCCGCGTTCGCCACGTCCGGCACGCTGCACACGTTCAGCGCGCTGAACGGCGGCACGTTCGAGAACGGCGACGGCGAGTACGCGCACATGGTCGCGAAGAGGCTCGGGCGGCCGAACCACCAGGTCGTCTTCGACCCAGAACGGGTTCCCGAGCAGGACGAGTGGCTGCGCCTGCTCTGGCTCGTCGAGTCGCCGCTCTGCGGTCCCGAGCAGTTCTACAAGTACGAGCTGCACCGCTTCGCGAGGGCGACTCGCCCCGATCTGAAGGTGATGCTGCTCGGTCAGGCGAGCGACGAGTTCAACGGCGGCTACACGGTGTGGATTGCAGACGGGGGCGACTGGACCGCCTTCGCCGACGGCGTCCGGAACCAGGCTCGCGCGACGGCGCTCCTCGCGCATCCGCGCCTCGTGTCGTGGTGGCAGCGCGAGTTTCCGCTCCTCCGCGACGACGTGCTGCGCGCGACCGCGGCGGAGGTGCTCGAAGACCCGTACGCCGCCTACGTCGCCTGGAAGTACCGCGACATCCAGCAGTACAACAACTGGCACGAGGATCGCACTGCCGCCGGGAACGGCGTCGAGGCCAGGGTGCCGTTCCTCGACCACCGGATCGTGGAGCTCACCGCCACGATCCCGAAGGCCGACAGGCGGCGGTTCCTCTGGGACAAGCAGATCCTGCGTGACGCGCTCGACGGCGTGCTCCCGCCCGAGCTCGTCGTGCGACCGAAGGCGCCGTTCTACTACGGCTCGGGCGTCCGCCACGTCTTCCGCTCCTTCGCGTCCATGCTCGCTCGCGACGGCGACGCGCTGCTCGACATGGCGCTCTCGAGCGGCAGGGCCCGCGAGCTCATCGACCTCGACGGCGCGCGCGCGACGCTCCGCAGCCTCGAGGCCCGACCGAGCGCCGACGTCGAGCTCCTTCTGCGCCTCGTCAACCTCGGGCTCCTCGAGCAGATGCTCGCCGACCTGCCTCCGCCGCCCGTCGAGTGGCCGGCGCAGCCGGTGCCGCGCGAGGTCGAGGTGACCGACTGGGAGCTCGACGGCGCCGCGATCCGGGCCGAGGTGCTGCCCGCCCGGCCGCTGCCGCACGACGCAGTCCCGCGGCTCGCCGACGAGGTCCTCCTCGTGCGGGCCGAGCCGGAGGACGGGACCTGGTTCCTCGTCGTCGACGGAAGCCTCGAGTACGTGATCGACGAGGAGGAGGACGCCGACTGGCTTCGTTTCCTCCGCGCCGTCGACGGGACGCGAGAGCTCGGCGAGATCCTCGCGGACACCGGGTCCGAGCTCGAGGCGCTCCAAGGCCTGCTCGACGAGGCGCTCGACGTCGGCGTGCTTGAGCTGGCCGTGCCGGCGCTCCGGCCGGTGGGATCGTGAGCTCGCAGCAGGTCGAGCGCGCGCCCGTCGCACGCGCCGGCACCTTCGACCTCGCGGCGTGGCGCCCCGAGCGGGCGCGGCTCTTTGCCGCCGCCTCGGTCGCCGTCTTCGCGGCCGCCGCCTGGGCGCAGGGCTCGATCTGGCGGCTCGCCGCGGGCCTGCTCCTGCTCGACCTCGGAATCCAGCTCCTCCCGTGGCGGCTGCCGCGGAAGGAGCGGCACGTCGCGAGCGTCTGCGTCGAGGAGATGGCCTACCTCGTCGTCCCGACCGCGTTCCTCGTCGTCGCGCTCGCGCGAGGCGAGACGTGGGCGACCGCGCTGCCGGCGCCGTGGTGGTTCGCCGTGGCGGTCGCGGTCGGCGCCGTTCTCGTCCTGCTCGGAGGACTGTCGATCCGCCTGCTCCTCTCCGGCACGCTCGGCTTCCTCGCGCCCCCGCTGCGCCGACCGCACAAGTGGGCGAGAGCGGCCAGCGCGGCGGTCGCGCCGCCTGGGGAGGAGGCGATGTTCCGCGGGATCGCGCTCGCTGCGTCGGGCGGAGCGGCGGTACCGCTCGGCCTCCTCGCCGGGGTGGCGTTCGTCGCGCGCCACCACCTGCCGCCCGGCGCGAGCGCGCGGACGCCCCGCCGCGTTCTCGCGACGCAGTCGGCGGCCGCCCTCGCACTGCTCGCGCTCACGCTCGCGTCGAGCTCGATCTATCCGGCGCTCCTAGCCCACTACGTGAACAACGCGCCTTCGCTGGTCCTCGAGGTGCAACGACGAACGCAGGAGGGATGACCATGGACGGACGCTTCGGAGACTGCCTCGGCGAGCTCGAGCGGCACGGGCTCGTCCCGTCCTCGTACGAGTCGATCTTCGCCGGTGGCTCCCTCGTGCGCGGCTGGGGGAACGAGCGCAGCGACTTCGACGTGTACGTGATCGTCACCGAGCCGCGGGAGAGCGAGTCCGCGCAGATCGACAGCGTCGCCCTCCACCCGGACTCGCTCCCGGTCGAGAGCTTCTACGCCGACGACGGGCGCCGCTGGGACGTCGAGTACTGGCTCGAGACCCAGGTCGACCAGCTCTTTGCGAAGATCTCGCCCGACACGCTCACCTCGATCCAGCCCGCGGCAAAGCGCATGATGGACGCCGAGGTCGCGTTCCTGGAGCGGCTCTCGTACGCTGCGCCGATCGCGAAGGAGGAGTGGCTCGAGGAGCGCAAGCGGGAGGTCGCCGGCCTACCCCTCACCTCGATGATGGCCCTCCGGGCGCTGCACATGCTGGACATCTACACCGAGGACGTCGTCGGCCAGCTGAAGGCCGACGACGTCAGGAGCGCGGTGCTGACCGCGAAGATCGCGCTCCGGTACGCGGTCGACGCATTGCTCGCGAGCCACGGCGAGTTCGGCGAGAGCCCGAAGTGGTTTGCCCGCCGGTACCTGGCCGCCGATCCCACGGAGCTCTCGTTCGACGACTGGTGGGCGCTCGAGACGATGCGCTCGTACGATCCCGCGGCACCCGAGCGCTGGGTCGAGGAGGTGCTGACGACCTGCCAGAGGATCGCCTCCGAGATCAGCGTCGCTCCCGAGGTGACCGTCTGATGCGACCCGACGCGGTGCCGGCGCGCCGGCTCGACGCGCGCGTCCGGAACGTCGGCGGCACGATCCTCGTCGCCGGCCCGCGCGAGGTGCTCGAGCTGACGGAGACCGCCGCCTTCGTCTGGAATCGCATCGACGGCCAGCGGACGATCGAAGCGCTCGGCCGGGAGCTCGCGAACGAGTACGACGTCGAGCTCGAGACGGCGACGGAAGACGTGGCGGAGCTCCTCGACGAGCTCCTCGCGAACGACCTCGTCGACGTCCGCGGCGGGTGAGCGAGACCCAAGACCGGGCCGAGTGGGCGAGCTTCCGCCGGCTCTGGTTCGGCCAGACGGTCTCGCAGGTCGGCACGGCCGTGACGGTGGTCGCGCTGCCGCTCGTCGCCGTCCTCCAGCTGCACGCCTCGGCGCTCGACGTGGGCATCATCGCCGCCGCGACGTATGCGGCGTACGGCGTCCTCGGCCTTCCGGCCGGTGTCTACGTCGACCGCTGGCCGCGCAGGAAGGTGATGCTCGTCACGGACGCCGGACGGGCGATCGCTCTCGGCCTCGTCCCGCTTCTCTGGTCGCTCGGGCTCTTGCGGATATGGCAGCTCTACGTCGTCGCCTTCGTCGTCGGGGTGTTGAGCCTCTTCTTCGACGTGGCGTACCAGGCGTATCTGCCGGCGCTCGTCTCGCGCGACAAGCTGATCGCCGGGAACGCGAGGCTCCAGGCGACCACGTCGGCGACGCAGGTCACCGGCCCGGGCATCGCCGGCATCGCGGTGCAGCTCTTCGGCGCCTCGATGACGCTGATCCTGGACGCCGTGAGCTACGTCGTGAGCTTCGCGACGCTGCTGTCGATCCGCGGCCGGCCAGAGACGCACGAGCGGGCGAGACGAGGCGAGCCGCTCCGGCGCCAGATGGTCGAGGGCTTCGCCTACATCCGCCAGGACACGATCCTCTTCAGCTTCCTCGGCTGCATCGGCCAGCTCAACTTCGTGATCGCCGCCGAGGAGGCGCTCTTCGTCATCTTCCTCGTCAGAAGCGTCCACGTGCGCCCGGCCCTCGTCGGGATCCTGCTCGCCGCGCAGGGCGTCGGCGCGATCGTCGGAGCGATCTCGGCGCAGCGGCTCGCGCGGCGCCTCGGGACGGGTCGGGCGATGGTGATCGGCGCGACCCTCGGCCCGCTGCTCGGCCTGCTCACGCCGTTCACGTCCAAAGGCCTCGCGCTCGCCTGCTTCGTCATCGGCACTGGAGGCCTCGGCGCCTCGACCACGATCTCCAAGGTCGTCGGGGGGAGCTACCGCCAGGCGATCGTTCCCCCGCACCTCCTGGGCCGCGTCGTCGCGATCATGCGGACGCTGACGTGGGGGCCGGCACCGGTCGGCGGGCTCGTCGCCGGCGTCCTCGGCCAGATGCTCGGCCCGCGCGGCGCGCTGCTCGTCCTGGCGATCGCGATGGTCTCGGCGCCGCTCTGGCTCCTCCTGACGCCCGTCTGGCGGATGCGCGAGCTCGCTCCGGAAGGCGGCGGCGCGTGATCGTCGCGATCGACGGGCCCGACGGCGCCGGCAAGAGCACGCACGTCGAGCTGCTGCGCGGCTGGCTCGAGCGGTGCGGGGTCGCCTGCACGGTCGTGAGCAAGTGGGACGTGCTCGACGCCGACCAGCACCCGGAGGCGCGCTTCCTCCGCGGGACGGACCGCCAGGAGCTGACGGCCTGCGTCGCCGAGATGCCGCTTCCCGCCCGGTCGCTCTTCATCATGTGGCTGTACGCGGAGACAGCGGCGCGGGCGGCTCGGCTGGCCGGGGCCGGCGGGGTCGTCCTTCTCGACGGGTTCTGGATGAAGCACGCCGCCGCCGAGCTCGCGTACGGAGCCGACCGGGCTCTCGTCGAGACGATCGTGGCTGGGCTCGGCGCAGTCGACGTCGTCCTCTACCTCGACGTGACGCCGGAGGAGGCGCTTCGCCGCAAGGGCGGCGCGCTGACGCCCTACGAGTGCGGGCTCGACGCAGGCCGCGACACCGGGAAGTTCCTCGCGCGGCAGGCTGCGATCCGCGACCAGCTCCTCGAGTGGGCCGACCGCGACGGGTGGCTGCGCGTCGGGGGCGCGACGGTCGAGGAGGTGCAGGCCGAGATCCGGCGGCTCGTCTCGGAGCTTCTCCCGGCCGCGTCAGAGCGACCGGAGGAGCTCGACCTCGTCCGGCCTTAGGTCGGCGGCGGCCTCGGCCGCGGCGACGTTCGCGCGCACCTGCTCGGGGGACATGGCCCCGGAGATCACGCTCAGGACGGCCGGCTCGGCGAGGTGGAAGCCGAGCGCGAGCTCGAGCACGCTCCGCCCGCTGCGATCGCCGATCTCGACCAGGCTCTCGACGAGGTCGAGCGCGCGCGGCGTGAAGAACCGGAACAGCTTGTCCGGCTTCATCCGCGCCACCCGCGAGCCCTCGGGCACGCGCTGGTCCATCCGGTACTTCCCGGTGAGGACACCGCTCGCGAGCGGGAAGAACGGGATGAAGCGCAGGCCGTTCCGACGGCAGTAGGGGAGCATGTCTTGCTCGGCGTCGCGGACGAGCAGCGAGTACTCGTTCTGGACGGTGTCGAAGGGGCGCACGCCGCGCTCGTCGGCAGCGGCGTGCGCCTCCTCGACCTGGGCGAGCGACATGTTGCTACAGCCGATCCAGCGCACCTTGCCCTGGTCGACGAGCGTCTGGAGGGCGCCAAGCGTCTCGGCGACGGGCACGTCCGGATCCGGCTCGTGGAGCTGGAAGAGATCGATCCGGTCGGTCCGGAGGGCGCGAAGGCTCGCCTCGGCCGAGCGGATCACGTTCTCCGGGTGGCCGCCGCGCTGCGACGGGTCGCGCGCGTCCTTGGTCGCGTGGCCGAACTTCGTCGCGACGAAGGCCTCGTCGCGACGCCCGTCGAGCCCGCGGGCGAGGAGCGACTCCGCCGTGCCCTCGCCGTACACGTCGGCGATGTCGAAGAAGTTGATCCCCGCGTCGAGCGCCGCCCGGACGATCCCCGCCGCCGTCTCGCCGTCGCAGCGCTTGCCGAAGTTGCTGCAGCCGAGGCCGACCCGGAAGATCCGGGCACCGTCTAGCTCCGAGTAGAGCCGGCCGCTCACAGCGGGTGGCGGTAGTAGGCGGCGAGCCGGTCGGCGATCGCGCGCAGCATGCGGTTCTTCAGCGCGAGCGCGTCGCGGCGGCGGTGGTTGGTCAGGTTGTAGACGTCGGGCCGCGCACGCTCGCCGTTCGCGTGCAGGTAGTCGGTGGCGAAGTGCAGCGCCGAGAACGCGGCCGGCGGCTCGGGCGCAGGCGCCGCCAGCGCGAGCGCGATCTGCGCGATCTCGTTGTCGATCGACGTCACGCCGAAGCGATCGCCGTACGCGCGCTGCTGGGTGTCCTCCTCGAGCACGGTCGCGACGGACATGTGGACGCCGGTGTCGAGCTCCGGGAAGAGCTCGTGCAGGCCGTTCCGCGGCCCGGGAGCCGGCGCAGGGAAGCGCGGCTCGGGCGCGAGGTGCAGGTAGCGCGACGGTGAGAAGAGCCGGCGGTAGATGTCGCGCGGGTCGGTCAGCGCGCCGAGCTTGCCCGCGTAGACCACCTCCCGCGCGCCGAGGCGCCTGCACGCGGCCGCGACCCGCGCCGAGATGCACCCCCAGAAGCTGAACCGGACGCCGAGCGCGCACACCTCGTCGCCGCTATCCGGGATCCGCAGCCGGACCGCACCGTAGAACTCGTTCCCGCTCTCGTCCACGACCTCGGCTCCGCGCTCGGCGAGGAGCGGGACGAGCTCCTGCACGTAGCCGATCAGAACGCGGTCGCCGGGCTCGACGAGCTCCGCGAGCCTGGTCCACTCGGCGACGGAGGCCTCGGCAGCGGGATAGCGGACGACGGCTGCGAGCTCGGCGCCTCGCGAGCGCAGGAAGTGGCCGACGAGGCTCGCGTAGTGGAGGACGTAGTCGCGGCCGGGCGGGACGGCGACGACGAGGCGCCGCGCGCCGTCGTCGCCGACCGCGAAGTAGTGCGGGCGGATCCGGTTGAAGGTCTTCGCCGTGCCGAACGAGTGGCCGCGATCCGCGAGCGTCGCGCCCGGCAGGACCGCTCGCACGTGAGCGGGGTAGATCCCGCGTACCTCGACGGCGGCGCCGGCTCGGAGCGCTTGGTCGAGCAGCGCCGCCGGCAGCCGCTGCGCGACGTACGCGTCGAGCGCGGCGCCCATGGTGTGGTCGCGAGGGTCGACGACGGGGATCTCCGACGACGAGACGTGGGCGCACGTCGAGTAGAGGTCGCGCAGCCCGGCGCGGTCGGTGCCGACAGATTGTCCTACTGCGGTCGCTGCGTCGACGATGCCTCCGTGCGGCTTCGGAGTTGTCTCGCAGGCTGGACTCTAACCGCCTCTTGCCGTTTTAGTCGTTGCCATCGCACCGGAGACGGTCTCGACGTGGCTCCGGAGCAGGAGCGCGGCGGCGACGCCGAGGGTCGCGAGCTGCTCGGCCATCATCAGCAGCGCGGCGCGGGTCTGGTCGGTCGCCTGCGTGAGGCCGAACGGCCGGTCGGTGACGTGCGCGTAGTGGTCGTAGAGCGGGCCGGCCGCGAGGAGCGTCTCCGAGAGGGCGGCTCCGGCGACGAGCGCGAGTCCTGCGAACGCGGCGCGGCGGCCTGCGGTGAGGTGCCCGCGACGCGTCGGGTCGACGATCTGCGTCCAGAGCAGGATCCCGCCGGCGAACAGCGACGCGTGCTCGAGCGCGTGCAGGGCCGGGTGGGCGAGCGCGGCGTCGTAGGCCTGCGGCACGTGCCACGCGGCGAGGCTCGCCGCCCAGACCGCGAAGGCGATCTCCGGACGGAGAAGCGCGGCGGCGAAGGCGCGCACGGGCGCCGCGCGAGCGAGCGGGCGAAGCGCGGACGGTGGGAGCAGGAAGAACGCGACCGGCCCGCGCAGCCCGAGCACGATCAGGAGCGGCGCGAGGTCGCCGAGCAGCAGGTGCTGCGCCATGTGCGCGGAGAGGAGCTGGTCCTCCGCGACCGCGTCGAGGGGCGAGACGACCGCGAGCGTGCCCGCCGCGATTCCGGCCGCGAAGAGCAGCGGGTGAGCGGATCGCGAGCGCCGCCGAAGCCGCAGCCACGCCTGCGCGTAGAGCGCGAACGCGACCCCCGCGCCGGCGAGCACGACGGGGTCGGCGTTCCACGTGTCGCGGATCACTCCGCGATGATGCCGCGCCGGCCTATGTCACGTCGGCGCCGCCGACCATCACGCGCTCGACCTCGAGGCGGTCGTCGAGGACGACGACGTCGGCGGCGGCGCCCGGCTCGAGCCGGCCGAGCTCGTCTCGCCCGGCGATCCGCGCCGGCACCTCGCTCGCAGCGGAGAGGGCACCGGCGAGCGGTGCTCCGAGCGCGACGAGGTTCCGGACCGCCTCGATCATCGTCAGCGTCGAGCCTGCCAGCACGCCGTCCTCGCGGCGTGCGATCCCGTCGCGAACCTCGACGGTCGTGCCGCCGAGCCGGTAGCGGCCGTCCCCGACGCCCGCGCCGGCGATCGCGTCGCTGACGAGCGCGACGCGGCCGGGCGCCGCCTGCCACACGAGCCGAGCCGTGTCGTCGGCGAGGTGGACGCCGTCGAGGATCACCTGCACGAGCACCTCGGGGCAGACGAGCGCGGCGCCTGCCAACCCCGGCTCCCGCGGCTCGAACGGGCGCATCGCGTTGAAGAGGTGGGTGACCGTGCGGGCGCCGTGGGCGAAGCCGCGCCGCGCCTCGTCGGCGGTCGCGCTGGAGTGGCCGAACGCGACGGTGACGCCGCGCGACCGGAGCAGGTCGACGAGCTCGATCGCGCCAGGAAGCTCAGGGGCGAGCGTCACGTGCGCCACGCGGCCGGCCGAGAGCAGCCGCTCGAGCAGCGCCGCGTCGGGGTCGCGGCGCGACTCGGACGGGTGCGTCCCGAGCCGGTCGGCGGCGATGAACGGCCCCTCGAGGTGCGCGCCGAGGACGCGCGGGATTCCGTCGTCCTCGGGCGGAACCTCGCGCAGTGCCGCCTCGAGCTCGTCCTCCGGCGAGGTGATGAAGGTCGGCTGGAAGGCTGTCACACCGGTACGTGCGAGCGCCTCGCCCGCGCGCCGGTAGCCGTCGCAGTCGGCCGAGAGGAAGTCGACCCCGCCGAAGCCATTCACCTGGAGGTCGACGAAGCCGGGCACCGCGACGCCCCGACCGGGTCGGCCGTTCAGGCCGACCGCGTAGACGCAGCCGTCCGCGAGCTCCACGTCGCCGGAGAGGAGCTCCCCGCGGACGAGCGCCGCCTCGACGCCGAGCCGCATCGCGCTCAGCCCGCGACGGCGGCGGGGGCCGGCGCCGCCACGGGCCGGATGCTGAGGCCCGTCTCGAGGTCGAAGAAGTGCAGTCGCCGCGTGTCGAACGAGAGCCCGACGAGGTCGCCCGCGCGAACGCGCGACTCCGCGTCGAGCCGGGCGAGCATCGTCGTCTCGCCCTCGGGCGTCGCGGCCGCGGGCAGCGCCGCCTCGTCGTCGTCTGCGCCGGCGCCCTCGCGCACGTCCTCGACGAGGAGCGGCTGGGCCGGGACGGCGACGTGCGCGAGCAGCTCCGCGCCGAGCGCCTCGACGAGCAGTGCCTCCCCGCGGAGGCGCGGCTCCTCGCCCTCCGCCTCGCGCACGTGCTCGGGCCGGATGCCGACGCCGATCGTCCGGTCCGCGAAGCGCTCGAGCTCCGGCCGGTGGCCGAGGTCGACCTCTGCGGCTCCGATGCGGCAGACGAGCCCGTCCGGCCCGCGCGAGAGCCGCGCCTCGAGCAGGTTCATCGGCGGCGACCCGACGAAGCTCGCGACGAAGAGATTCGCCGGCGACTCGTACACGCGCTGCGGCGCGTCGGTCTGCTGGAGGACGCCGCGGCGCATGACGGCGACGCGATCGGCCATCGTCATCGCCTCGACCTGGTCGTGCGTGACGTAGAGCGTCGTCACCTTGAGGCGCCGCTGGATCCGTGCGATCTCGGCGCGCATCTGGACGCGGAGCTTCGCGTCGAGGTTCGAGAGCGGCTCGTCCATCAGGAACGCCTTCGGCTCGCGGACGATCGCCCGGCCCATCGCGACCCGCTGCCGCTGCCCGCCGGAGAGCTGCGCGGGCCGGCGGTCGAGGTGCTCGGTCAGCCCGAGGATCTTCGCGATCTCCTCCACCCGCCGGCGCTGCTCCGGCTTCGTCACCTTCCGCATGCGCAAGCCGAACGCGATGTTTTGGCGGACGCTCATGTGCGGGTAGAGCGCGTAGCTCTGGAAGACCATCGCGACGTCGCGCTGGCGCGGTGCGAGGTCGTTCACGACCTGGTCGCCGATCAGGATCTCGCCGTCCGAGGCCTCCTCGAGGCCCGCGACCATGCGGAGCGCCGTCGTCTTCCCGCAGCCCGACGGGCCGACCAGCACGACGAACTCGCCCTCGGCGATCTCGAGGTCGAGGCTCTGCACGGCGAGCGTGCCGTCGCCGTAGACCTTGCTCACGTTCGCGAAGCGGATCGAGGACATCGTCAGCCTCTAACCGCGCCGGCCGTCAGCCCGAAGGCGACCCGGCGCTGGACGAGGAGGAAGAAGAAGAGGACCGGGAGGGCGGTCAGCGTCGCGCCCGCCATCAGCGGGCCCCACTCGGTGCCGCGCAGGGTGGTGAAGTTCGCGAGCCAGACCGTGAGCGTCTGCTTCGACGGCTCGTGCAGGAACACGTACGCGATCAGGAACTCGTTCCACGCCTGGATGAAGGCGAAGATGGAGGTGGCGACGAGCCCGGGCGCCACGAGAGGCAGGAGGATCCGCACGAAGGCTCCGAAGCGCGTCGTCCCGTCGACCATCGCCGCCTCCTCGAGCTCGCGCGGCACGCCGAGCATGAACCCGCGCAGCGTCCAGACGGTGAACGGCAGGACGAACGTCAGGTACATGACGATCACGCCGCTCAGCTTGTCGACCTGGTGGACACGGCTCAAGAGGATGTAGAGCGGGATCACGAGCGCGTTCAGCGGCACCATCTGCACGCCGATGATCAGCACGATGAATGCCTTCCGGCCGTAGAAGCGGAACTTCGCCAAAGCGAGCGCGGCGAGGAAGGCGAGCGCGAGCGAGAGCACGACGACGACGCCGACGATGATCAGCGAGTTCTTGACGTCGCTCCAGAAGTACGCGCGGCCCATCGCATCGCGGAAGTTCGCGAGCGTCGGGTGCGTCGGAAACCACTTGGGCGTGTAGGTGAGGACGTCCCGGCCGGGCTTGAACGCGGTCGCGACCATCCAGTAGACCGGGAAGAGCATCACGACGAGCACGACGACCGCGAGCGCGTTCGCCACGATCTTCGAGCCCAGCGTGCGCGGCCCGCTCACTGCACCTCTCCGATGCGGACCATCTGGCGGACGTACACGAACGTGATCCCGAGCATGAACAGGACCATCACGACCGCGATCGCCGAGCCGAGCCCGTACTCGCTGATCCGGAACGACTCGACGAACGAGTAGATGCTCATCAGGAAGTAGTCGCTCGTCGGCCGCTCGTCGAGCATGATCCAGATCTGGTTGAAGACCTGGAAGTCCCAGATGATCGACAGGCTCGCCAGGATGACGAAGATCGGCTTGAGCAGCGGGAGCGTGATCTCGCGGAAGACGCCGAGCGAGGTGGCGCCGTCGATCTGCGCCGCCTCGATCAGCTCCTGCGGCACCTGTGACAGGCCCGCGTAGACGGTGATCGTCACGAACGGGATCGCGCCCCACACGATCAGCGCCGTGATCACGCCGAAGCCGGTCCACGGGTTCGCGAACCAGTCGTGGTGGAGGAAGTTCCCGAAGTGGAGCTTCGTGAGCGTCCAGTTCGCGACGCCGAACTCGTAGTCGACCATCCAGCGCCAGAGATCGACCGCGACGACGACCGGGGTGGCCCAGACGAGTACGAGCCCGGTGGTCAGCACCACGCGCATGAAGCGGCCGAGCCGGACGAGCAGGAGCGCGATCGCCGTCCCGAGCACGAGCGTGAGCGCGACGTTCACGGCCGTGAAGAGCACCGTCCGCCCGAGCACGGTCCAGAACTGCGAGTCGTGGAGGATCCGCGCGTAGTTGGCCGTGCCGATGTAGTGGCCCTTGTGGCGGACGAGCTCGAAGAGCCCGTACTTCTGGAACGAGAGCTTGACGAGCAGGTAGAGCGGATAGCCGAGCACCGCCGCGATCACGCCCGCCGTCGGCAGGAGCAGGGCGTAGGGCGCGGCGACGGGGAGAGCGCGGCGGTGCCACGACCGGCGCCGTCGCCGGGAATGGAGGGCGGTCCCGGCGACGGTCGCCGTGGTCGCCGCCGGGAAGCGAGCGCTCACGGGGGCGAGCTCTTCGCTTCCCGGCCGCAACCTCACGAACCCGCGTTGAGGATGCGCGTGATCTGGCTGCTTGCGGAGTTCGCAGCCTTCTGCACGCTGGCGCGGCCCGTGAAGATCGAGACGAGCATGTTCTGGAGGACGTCGGCATTCTCGACGTTCGCCCAGTTCGGCGTGGTCGGGACGAACCAGCTGAACTTCGCCGCCCTAGCGAACGGGGCGAGCTGCGGGTTCGACGCGTTGATCGCCGCCAGCGTCGTCGTGTTCGCGATCACCTTGCCCTGCGTGGCCAGGTTCCGCTCGGACTCGGTCGACGTGAACGCCTTGATCCAGTCGGCCGCGAGCGCGACCTGCTGGCTCGTGATCGGGATCGCGAGGTCGGAGCCGCCGAGGAAGCTCGGCATGAACCGGCCCTTGACGTGGCTCGGCATCGGGTAGGCGCCGACCGCCGGCGCGAGTGCCGGGTTGCCGACCTTCGGGTCGAGCGCGTACGGCCACTCCCAGCCGTTCCCGATGAACGACGCGACCTTGCCCTTCGCGAAGACGAGGGCCTGCTGCGGGTTCGCCTCGTCACCGGTCTTGTTCGCGCGCGACTGCGCCTTCACCGTCGCCGCGAGGGCGTTCAGGCCGGCGAGGGACGCCTTCGAGTTCAGCGCGCCCTGCCACTTGCCGCCCTTCAGGACGGCGATCCGGCCGCCGTAGTCGTAGACGAACGACATCGACGCGTACCAGTACTTGCCCGGGAAGTACAGGGCCGAGAAGTTCCGGTCCTTGCCGAACCGCTTGATCAGCTTCTTCCCGTCGGCGTTGAACTGGGCCAGGCTCGTCGGCGTCTTCTTGATCCCGGCCTTCCGGTACATGTCCTTGCGGTAGATGACCGCGCGGGCTCCCGCGTAGTAGGGCACGCCGTACGTCTTGCCGTTGAACGTGCACGAGTCCGCGAGGCCCTGGAGCCAGGTCTTCGCGTTCGGGTAGTTCGACCGCGTGAGCTGCCTGAACGCGCCGGCCGCCATGTACTTCGTCATCTCGGTGTTCCCCATCTCGATGACGTCGGGCGCGTCCCCGCCGGCGAGCGCGGCGTCGAGCTTCGTCAGGTGCGTGCCCCAGGTCTGGTACTGCACGTCGACGTCGACGCCCGGGTGCTTGGCCTGGAAGGCCTTCGTCGCCGCGGCGACGATCTCCGGCCAGCCGGTCTGGGCGTCGTTCTGGAGCCAGACGGTGATCTTCGTCGCGGCGGCGCTGCCCCGCGCGGACGTGCCGCCGGCGGCCGTCGAGGCCGCCACGGCGAGTGCGACGGCCGCGATCGCCGCCGCAAGAATCCGTAGTCTCATATCCACTCTCCGAGTGAGGCGGCGCTCGAGCCGGAGGAGCGTGCACCGTTCACGCGTGGCCGGCGAGGATCGCACGCTGCCGGACGAGCCGCCGATTGGACTAGACCACCGACCACGGGCGAGAGATTGGCACAGACCACTTCTCGTGTCAAGAGCCAGATCTTCACCAATGGGATTCAGCACGTGCGCGGAGTGGTCTTGACCATTACATCGGCCTATGCTTCGATAGCAGGCGACGTGAGCAAGCAGGAACAGACCCGGCAGCGGGTCCTCGAGCTGATCGAGGGCCTCGACGTGGGCGAGGCGATCCCGTCCGAGCGCCGGCTCTCGAGCGACCTCGGCATCTCGCGGCTGACCCTACGCGCGGCGGTCGAGGACCTCGTCCGGGACGGCTACCTCGTCCGCCGCCACGGCAGCGGCACCTTCGTCAGCCACCCGAAGATCGCCCAGCAGCTCACGCTCACGTCGTTCAGCGAGGACATGCGCCGCCGGGGCATGGTCCCGAGCTCGCGGACGCTGCGGCTGGAGGAGGTCCACGCCGGCGCCGACCTCGGGCGGGCGCTGAACGTCTCGCCCGCGACGAAGGTCGTCCGGATCCAGCGCCTGCGGCTCGCGGACGACGAGACGATGGCGATCGAGACGCTGCACGTGCCGCAGCCGTTCGTCCCCGGCCTCACGCGTGAGCTGCTCGAGGACGGCTCCTTCTACGAGCTGCTCGAGCAGCGCTACGGCGTCGTGATCGTCTCGGGCGTGCAGACGATCGAGCCGACGGTCACCGACGAGGAGGAGTCGGCGCTCCTCGGCGTGCCGCTCCACTCGCCGGCCTTCCTCTTCGAGCGCACGACGCAGGACGCCGACGGGCGGACGGTCGAGTTCGTCCGCTCGGTGTACCGCGGCGACCGCTACCGGCTCGTCGCCGAGCTCTCGCAGCGGCGCGGGCGCGAGCTCCAGCCCGTCGGGATCGAGTTCGCCGCCGGCGCGCCCGGCGACGGGGCATGACGGCGCGCGCCGGCTGCTCGTACTTCGGCGTCCGGATCCTCCGCCACGTCCGCCGCGATCTCGAGGACATCGCCGCGCGCGGCTACACGGACGTCCTGCACACCTTCTCGGAGAACGACCTCGCGTACTACCGGGGCACGATGGCGGACATCGTCGCGGCGTCGCACGACGTCGGCCTCGCGGTGCAGATGGCGCCGTGGGGGCTCGGCCGGACGTTCGGCGGCGAGGCCGAGAGCCGCTTCGTGACCATGCGGCCCGAGGCGTGCCAGGTGCTCGACGACGGTCGCCGTGTCGCGACCGGCTGCCTCAACAACGAGGACTACCGCGCATTCTGTCGCGACTGGGCCGACGCGGCGATCGAGGCCGGCGCCGACCGGGTCTTCTGGGACGAGCCGCACTGGACGGTGCCGGAGCACGTCGGCGTCGACGACTCGTCGCGCTGGGCGTGTCGCTGCGACGTCTGCCGGCGGCTCTTCGAGGAGCGGCACGGCGAGCCGATGCCGACCGGGCTGACCGCCGAGGTCCTGGCCTTTCGGGAGGCGTCGCTCGTGGACTTCCTGCGCGGCATGCTCGCGCACGTCTCCTCGCGCGGCGGGCGGTCGACGATCTGCCTCCTGCCGCTCGTCGAGGGCTCGCACGGCGTCTCCGACTGGGACGCGGTCGCCTCGCTGCCCGGCCTGGACATGCTCGCGACCGATCCGTACTGGAAGAACTTCGACGAGGAGCCGGGCGACTTCGTCGGGCGCTTCGCGCGGCTCGTGAGCCACACCGCCGCGCAGCACGGTGTCGGCGCTCAGCTCTGGGTGCCGAGCTTCGGCCTGACCCGCGAGGACGTGCCCGACCTCGAGGCGGCGATCGCTTCGGCCCGTGCAGCCGGGATCGACGACCTCTGGACCTGGGGCTACGAGGCCTGCGGACACATGACGCACCTGGCCACGCCCGACTCGCCGCTCGTCTGGGAGGCGGTGACGCGCGCCTTGACCGGCCGCCCTGCGGTGACGGAGCGCGAGCGGGGCGAGCTGCGCGACCTCGACCTGCGCCCGACCCTCGAGCTCGTGCGCGTCATCAACGCCGAGGACGAGACGGTCGCAGGCGCCGTGGCTGCGGCGGCGCCCGAGCTCGCGGCGGCGATCGACGCGATCGTCGAGCGGCTTCGTGACGGCGGCCGGCTGATCTACGTCGGCGCGGGGACCTCCGGCGGGCTCGCCGCGCTCGACGCCGCGGAATGCGGACCCACGTTCTCGGCCGCGCCGGGCCAGGTCGTCGCGCTGGCCGTCGCGCAGGAGGCTGCCGAAGACGACGCGGAAGCAGGCGCGGCGGCTGTGGACGCGGTCGACGTGACCGCGGCCGATGCCGTCGTCGGCGTCAGCGCGAGCGGCCGGACGCCCTACACCCTCGGCGCGCTGCGCCGCGCCGCCGAGGCGGGCGCCCTCACCGTCGGCGTAGCCTGCGTCCGCGGCTCCGAGCTCGCCCGAGCTGCCGACCACGCCGTCGAGGTCGAGGTCGGTCCCGAGGTGATCGCCGGCTCGACGCGGATGAAGGCTGGAACCGCGCAGAAGCTCGTCCTGAACACGATCTCGACGGTCGCGATGGTCCGGCTCGGCAAGACGTTCGGGAACCTGATGGTCGACGTCCAGGCCTCGAACGAGAAGCTTCGCGCGCGGGCCAGGCGCGCGGTCGCGCTTGCGACCGGGTCGAGTGACGAGCAGGTAGACGAGGCGCTCGAGGCCGCAGGCGGCGAGGTGAAGGTCGCGATCGTCGCGCTCGCGGCGGGAGTCGACGCGGCGACGGCACGGGCGCGACTGACGGAGGCAGGGGGCGCGGTGCGTCAGGCCCTCCAGGAGCCGGCCGATGTCGTGGGTTGAGGCCGAGCTCCGCGAGCAGCCGGACGCGCTCGAGCGACTGATCGCCGCCGAGGAGGAGCACGCGGTCGCGCTCCGCGACGAGCTCCTGCGCGACGACGTCCGCTACCTGCTGATCGCCTCGCGCGGCAGCTCGGGGAACGCGGCGCGCTACGCGCAGTACCTCTTCGCGATGGCGAACCAGCTGCCGACCGCGTTCGCGACGCCGTCCGTCTACACGCTGTACGACACGGCGCCGCGGCTCGACGGCGCGCTCGCGATCGCGATCTCGCAGTCCGGGAAGTCGCCGGACGTGGTGGCCGTCCTGACCGAGGCGCGGCGCCAGGGCCGGCCGACGCTCGCGATCACGAACGACCCGTCGTCGCCGCTCGCACAAGCGGCCGAGTGGACGCTCTGCCTCCACGCCGGCGAGGAGCGAGCCGTCGCGGCGACGAAGACGTACCTCAACTCGCTCGGAGCAGTCGCGCTGCTGTCGGCCGCCTTCACCGGTGAGCGCGAGCGCGTGCGGGAGCTGCGCGAGATGCCGGCGCTCGTCCGCGCGCAGGTCGAGGCCTCGCTCGCCGACGCCGCGCGGCTCGACTCCTACAGCGACGTCGAGAGCGGCAGCGTCGTCGCGCGCGGGATCAACTACGGGACGGCGTTCGAAATCGCGCTCAAGGTGCGTGAGCTCTCCGGCATCCCGTTCGAGCCGTGGTCGCCGCCCGACCTCCTGCACGGCCCGATCGCCGCGCTCAAGCGCGGCCGTCCGGTGATCTTCGTCGCCCCGTCCGGCCGCGCACTCGGAAGCATGGTCGAGACGATCGCGAAGGTGCGCGAGCGCGGGCCAGAGGCGATCGTGATCAGCGACGACGACGATGTCCTCGCCGCTGCCGACACCGCGCTTCCGCTCGTGGGCTCGACTCCCGAGTGGCTGAGCCCGCTCCTGAGCGTCGTTCCCGGCCAGGCGGCGGCCGTGCGGCTCGCGACGCTCCGCGGGATCGACGTCGACCGCCCGCTCGGGCTCACCAAGGTGACGCTCACGCGCTAGCTCCGCGCGCTTGACAAAAGCACGAGGGCCGCCGAGGATCGGCCAGGCGACGAAAGGAGCGCCGAGATGCCGAAGCTCCAGATCTGCGCGCAGAACGTCGAGTGGATGAACGACTGGTTCGAACCGGGCTCTGGCCCGGCGGCGTTCAAGCAGACGTTCAAGCGCGACGGCCACACGAGCGACACCAACGACACCGCGACGCGCACGGCTGCGCTGATCAAAGCGCTCGACGCAGACGTGCTCGGGATCGAGGAAGCACCGAGCCGGAAGGAAGAGCTCCAGCTCTTCATCGACACGTACCTCTCGGAGAACGGCCAGCCGATCTACGAGGCCTTCCTCGGCGACGCCGGCGGGGCTCAGAAGATCGGTCTCCTCTACAAGCCCGGAGTGGTCGACTCGGCGGAGCTGGCGCCGCACACAAGCCTCGTCGATCTCATCGACCCGTGGGAAGCGGACGTCGACGGCGACGCCGTCCTGGACCTGTACGAGTTCACGCGGACGCCGCTCGTGGTCGACCTGACGATCGCCGGGAACCCGCTCCAGATCATCGTCATGCACACCAAGTCGAACTTCATCAACAACGGCGAGCAACTCTGGAACGACCCGGCCACGAAGCAGACCTACGTCGTGGCCGCGCTGAAGAACAGGCGGCGGATCTCCACGGAAGGGATGCGCGTCCGCACCTATCTCGACTCGCTGCTCGCACAGGACGTCGACACGCCGGTGATCGTGCTCGGAGACCTGAACGACGGTCCCGGCCTCGACTACTTCGAGGAGCGCTACCTCGCGCACAACGTCACCGACATCCTGATCGGCTCGGCGTTTCAACCCGAGTGGCTGTTTGCGCACGCGCAGCACGACGTCGCCGCGGCCGAGCGGTACACCGCAGTCTTCGACGACTACGTCACGAACGAGCAGAACAAGCACGTCCTCCTCGACCACATCCTCCTCGCACCCGGCCTCTCGAACCCGGCGGCTCCGCTCCGCCGCGTCGCCGGGTCGGGTCGCGTCCGTCACGCCGAGTACGACGCGCAGGTCGTGAACAACGGGGCCAACCGCGAGGATCGGCCGAGCGACCACCGCCCGGTGAGTGTCGAGCTCGAGTACTGACGCTTGACATGTGACCTTTAGGTCACCTATCCTCGCAGCGTGAACGGCGACGACGACCGCGTCTTCCGCGCACTGGCCGATCCGACCCGGCGTCACCTGCTCGACCGGCTCTTCGAGCGCGACGGCCGCACGCTCACCGAGCTCGAGTCGAAGCTGGAGATGACGCGCTTCGGCGTGATGAAGCACCTGCGGGTGCTCGAGGAGGCGGGGCTCGTCGTCGCCCGTCGCTCGGGCCGGGAGAAGCTGCACTACCTGAACCCCGTCCCGATCCGGCTGATCCACGACCGGTGGATCGACAAGTACACCGAGCGCCGGGTGTCGGCGCTCGCAGAGCTCAAGACGGAACTGGAGGAACCAGCATGACGACGATGACCGCCACAGCGACGCAGGTCTACCAGGTGTTCATCAAGGCGACCCCCGAGGCGATCTGGGACGCGATCACGAAACCCGAGTTCACGCAGCGCTACTTCTACGGGTCGCGCGCCGACTACGAGCTTCGGCCCGGCGGCGCGCTCCGCTCGTACGCGGGCGACAGCGACACGCTGCTCGTCGACGGCGAGTTCGTCGAGGTCGACGCGCCGCGGAAGCTCGTCCACACGTGGCGTGCCCTGTACGACCCGGACTTGGCGGCCGAGGAGCCGAGCCGAGTGACGTGGGAGATCGAGCCGCAGGACGGCGGCTTCTCGAAGCTCACGGTCGTCCACGACCGGCTCGAGGGCGCGCCGAAGACGGCCGAGAGCGTCTCCGGCGAGGGTTGGATGATGGTGCTGAGCGGGATGAAGACGCTGCTCGAGACGGGCGAGCCGCTCGCCTCGGCCTGACCCGAATTCGCGGCGGAGCGGGCGCGCTGTCGCCCGCTCCGTTGCCGCAGGTGCGCGTCATTTGGAACTCGGGGCCGAACCTGTTAGGCTCCCCACAGCGATCTAGTAAGGGTTCCTAACAAGATCTCAGGAGAGGTCGGGACAGGGGGTTCCCCAATGGCACGCATCGCCCAGGCGGTCGCGATCGCGCTCCTTGGCTGCGCTGTGCTCCTCGCGGCCGCCGGCCGCGCGCAGGCGGCGACGGTCAGCTCGACGGAGCTCAAGGCCGGGTGGTCGCTGAGGTCGGCCGCGAACGTCACCGACACGGGCGCGACGATCTCGCAACCCGGCTACTCGACGACGGGCTGGTACCCGGTCTCGCTGCCGACGACCGTGCTCGCGGGCCTCGTCGCGGACAACGTCTACCAGAACATCTACTTCGGGACGAACCTCCAGTCCGTCCCCGACCTGACCACCCAGAACTGGTGGTACCGCGGCGAGTTCACCGCGCCGGCGACGAGCGCCGGCCAGGCCTACTGGCTCCGGTTCAAGGGGATCAGCTACCGCGCGCAGATCTGGCTCAACGGCACGCAGCTCGACGCGAACGCCGTCGGGACGATGGCTGCGCACGAGTACAACGTGACGAGCCTCATCCACCCGGGAGCGGCGAACGCGGTCGCGATCCTCGTCACGCCTCCGCAGCACGGCTGCAAGGACCTGTCCTTCTGCACCGTGGACTGGAACCCCGAGGTGCCCGACATGAACGCGGGCCTCTGGGGCAAGTCCTTCCTCGACACGACCGGGCCCGTCGCGCTCCGCGACCCGTACGTGCAGACGGTCCTGCCGCTTCCGGCCACGAGCTCGGCCGACCTGACCGTCTACGTCGACGCGATCAACACCACGAACGCGCCGGTCACGACCACGATCACCGGCACGATCACGAAGGCGCCGTTCCCGATGATCACCGTCAGCCAGACGGTGACGCTGAACGCGAACGAGCGGCGCGAGATCGCGTTCACGCCGGCGGCCTTCCCGGCCCTGCACGTGACGAGCCCTGTCCTCTGGTGGCCGTACCAGTTCGGCAACCCCGACCTGTACCACCTGGACGCGAGCGCGGCCGTGAGCGGCGCGACCTCCGACACGAAGTCGATCGACTTCGGCATCCGGCAGTTCACCGACTACCGGCAGGTCGTGAACGGCACGTCGTTCGTCGGCTACAAGGTGAACGGCGTCCCGATCTTCTTCCGCGGCGGCGGCTACGTCTGGGACATGCTGCAGCGCTTCGACCCGAAGAGCGACGCCACGACGATCAGGTACGTGAAGGACATGGGCCTGAACGCGATCCGCTTCGAGGGCACGCTCGGCAACGAGAACCTCTACACCCTCGCCGACCAGAACGGGATCATCCTCATGGGCGGGTTCGTCTGCTGCAGCGCCTGGGAGAACGACACCTGGACGACCGAGCAGGAGAACGTCGCCCACGCGTCACTCGACACGCAGATGCGCAACCTGCGGTCGCACGCGAGCGCCTTCCTCTGGGCGTTCGGGAGCGACCAGCCCGTCAGCGCGACGCACCTCTCGCAGTACAAGACGATCGCTACCGGCCTGCACTGGCAGAACCCGACGCTCGACAACGTCGCGACCTGGGCGAACGCGAACGCCGGGATGAAGATGGACGGGCCGTACGTCTGGGAGCCGCCTCTCCTGTGGTGGGACACGACCAAGGCCGGTAGCGCGTTCGGCACGACGGCGGAGGAGGGAACCGAGTCGCCGCCTCCGCTCGAGAGCCTGCAGAAGTTCATCCCGGCGGCGAACCTCTGGCCGATCGGCGCGGTCTGGAACTATCACGCGGGGAAGGCGAAGAGCGTCTTCGACAACATCGCGCCGTTCACGAACGGCGTGAACGGGCGCTACGGAACGACGACCAGCGCCGCCGACTACGCACGCAAGGCCGAGCTCCAGAACTACGAGAACACGCGCGCGTTCTTCGAGGCCTGGAGCGCGCACGAGTACACCCAGACGTTCGGGACGATCTTCTGGATGCTGAACGGCGTCTGGCCGTCCGTGCACTGGAACCTCTACGACTGGTACTACGAGCCGGGCGGCGGTTACTTCGGCGCCAAGAAGGCCGACGAGCCGGTGCACATCGCCTACGACTACGCGACGAGGAACGTCTACGTCGTGAACTCGACGCTGACGGCACGGAGCGGGATGTCCGCGACGGCGACCTTCTACAACATCCCGGGGATCACGACCCAGTCGACGACCTCGGCGACCGGCCTGAGCATCCCGGCGAACGCGTCCACGCAGGTCATGACGCTTCCAGCGGTGTCCGGGCTCTCGACGACCTACTTCGTCCGGCTCCAGCTCAAGGACTCGGGCGGGGCGGTCGTCAGCGACAACCTCTACTGGTACTCGACGACCCCCGACGTCTTGGGGAACAAGAGCAACTGGTACTCGACCACGGTGAAGAGCTACGCGAACTTCACCGGCTTGAACACGCTCGCCTCCAACTCGAGCGTGACAGCGACGGTGTCACGGACGGTCGCGAGCGGCCAGGAGACGGCGACGATCGCGCTCCACAACGGGAGCGCGACGAACATCGCGTTCTTCCTCCGGCCGGAGGTGATCGCCGGGAGTGGCGGCACTGAGGTCCTCCCGATCACGTACAGCGAGAACTTCGTCTCGCTCTTCCCGGGCGAGTCGAAGACGATCACGGCGAGCTACGCGACGAGCGACCTCGGCGGGCAGTCCCCGTACCTCTTGCTCCGCGGCTACAACGTCCCGACGACCACCCAGGTGATCCCATGATCCGCCTCCCCCTCGCGGCGGCCCCGCGGCTTGTCCCCCCCGCCCCCCCCGGCGGGGGGGCGCCCCGGCC
>Ga0081539_10001260_pt1 | contig 44845 bp, 50 predicted proteins | sample TabmetS4T2R2_FD_71023 | JGI IMG/M metagenome (GOLD analysis project Ga0081539, IMG submission 71023) | Tabebuia heterophylla rhizosphere microbial communities from the University of Puerto Rico - S4T2R2 | ecosystem: Host-associated > Plants > Roots > Rhizosphere ... | reverse complement strand
CGCCATGAAGGAAGCAACCGACATCATCAATGCCGATAAGCGCAAGGGCGCGGAGATCTACCTGAAGGTCTCCGGCGACAAGACGCCGCTCGAGGAGGTGATGGACGTGCTCGCCGACAAGGATATTCAGTACAACACCAAGGTCGGCGGCATCCGTGCCTTCGTCACCTTCATGGCGAAGACCGGCACGTTGAAGAACCCGCCGAAGGATTGGCGCGAGATGTTTTTTCCCGAAGCCTTCGCGGGCGCAGGCGGGTAGAGATTGCAGCTTGGCCGGGAGGCTCAGTTCACTGATTGGGCGAATTTCGCCCAGTCAGCCGCCTGCACCCGGGTGACCAGTGCGGTGCCGCCAGTTCCATCGGGCCTGAAGATCGAGGCTTCGCCTTCCTTAATGTCAAACCAGTCCTTGCCGAAGGCGTCCATGATGTTCGGCTTGTGGGTGACCAGAGTCACGTTGCCGCCGGACGGCGGCACCGCGGCGGCGAGCTTCTTCATCGCGGCGGCGCGGCGGTTGTTCTCGTTCGGCGAGACCACCAGCCCGCCTTCGGTGATGTCGGCGGTGGTCGTGATTTCGCCGAAGCCGAGCAGCCGGCCGGTCTCCTGCGCGCGATAGAACTGGCTGGTCTGCACGCTCGCGATCGGGATGCGCAGCTTGCGGATGGAATCTCCCATCGACTTGGCCAGCGCACGGCCCTGATCGTTGAGATGGCGTTGCTTGGTGGTGTCGCTGACGTTCAACGGATCGGTGTCGGCCTGATCCTGGTTGGTCGCCCCATGGCGCAGCACAATCACATGGCCGCCGCTGCGCAAAGCGTCGATCCAGGCGGTCTGTCCGCTCCCCGCCTGGCTGAACGCCGGCACGGACCACAGCAAGGTGAGGCCGAGGAAAATCGAACGGAGCATGGCGCTTCTCCCGAAATGCAGCTAATCCTGAATGAGGTGGCAGCATAACAATCGCAGGATGTACGGCAAAGCCGGATTTGTAAGCTGCGTCCGCCGGGCGAGCGCGGGTAGGCGGTCCGCGCCACCTGCTATAGATAGCCGTGACGCCATCGACCGGAATCAAAAATGGCCATTCGTCTCGACGTCGCCGCGACACTTCCCACCGACTCGACTGCCGGCACGCTGGTCGGCCGCATCTGGCGGCCCGAGCTATCCGGCCCATCGGTCGTCGCGATCCGACACGATGGCGTCTACGACATTTCACGCGCGTATCCGACCGTGCGCGACCTGTGCGAGTCCGCGGATCCCGCCGGTGGTGTGGCGGCGACGAACGGCGAACGCGTCGGTGATCTCGCCGCGATCCTCGCCAACACCAGCGAAGACAGCCGCGACTCGGGCAAGCCTTACCTGCTCACCCCCATCGACCTGCAGGCCGTGAAGGCCGCCGGTGTCACCTTCGCGATCTCGCTGCTCGAGCGCGTCATCGAAGAGCAGGCGCGCGGCGCCCCCGAACGCGCGGCGGCCGCACGCGCCGATGTCGAAGCCGCGCTCGGCGGTGCGGTCGAGAAGATTAAGCCGGGCTCGCCGCAGGCGATGGAACTGAAGAAGCTGCTGCAGCTGAAGGGCCTGTGGTCGCAATATCTCGAGGTCGGTATCGGACCCGACGCCGAGATCTTCACCAAGTGCCAGGTGCTGTCCGCAGTCGGCACCGGCATGTCGATCGGCGTGCTGAAGTCGTCGACCTGGAATAATCCTGAGCCCGAGGTCGTCGTGGTCGCCACCTCGAAAGGCCGGATCGTCGGCGCGACGCTCGGCAATGACGTGAACCTGCGCGATGTCGAGGGTCGCTCGGCGCTGTTGCTCTCGAAGGCGAAGGACAACAACGCCTCGACCGCCATCGGTCCGTTCATTCGCCTGTTCGACCAGACCTTCACGCTCGACGACGTGCGTCGCACGCACGTGCGGCTGACCGTACAAGGCCCGGACGGCTTCGTGCTCGACGGTTCAAGCGATGTCGGCAAGATCAGCCGCGACCCTGAAGATCTCGTCGCGCAGATGATCGGGCGCCATCACCAGTATCCGGACGGCGCGGTGCTGTTCCTCGGCACCATGTTTGCGCCGGTGAAGGACCGCGACGCGCCCGGCATGGGCTTTACGCATCACATCGGCGATGTGGTGACGATCGCGGCCGACAAGCTCGGCGCGCTGGTCAATGTGGTCACCACGAGCGATCAGGCGCCGGAATGGACTTTTGGCGTCGGCGATTTGATGCGCAATCTGGCGAAGCGGGGGTTGTTGTAGCGCTGGTCATTCCGGGGCGCCGTGAAAGCGGCGAGCCCGGAATCCATAGCCACGATGCTCACGATGCTGCGCCGATCGTGGTTATGGATTCCGGGCTCGGCCCTTCGAGCCGCCCCGGAATGACCAGGTGAATCACTTCACCTCGATCACCATCGCACCTGTGGCATCGCGCAGCCTTGCGGGCTCGGTCCGAAACACCGCCTTCGGCGTGCCGGCCGCGGCCCAGATCACGTCGTACTGCATCAGGTCGCGATCCATGTAGGTCGTAAGCGGTGTTGCGTGGCCGAACGGCGGGATGCCGCCGATCGCGTAACCGGTGAGCGCGCGCACCGCGTCGGCGTCGTGGCGCTTCAGCTTCTCGCCAAGATGCTGCGCGATGCCTTTCTCGTTGACGCGGTTGCTGCCGGAGACGAGCAGCAGGTAAGGCTGCTGGCTGGTCGCGCCGAGAAACACCAGCGACTTCACGATCTGTCCGACCGTCACGCCGCAGGCGGCCGCCGCGTCCTCGGCGGTGCGGGTCGAGTCCGCCATTTCGCGCACCTCGATCGTGAGACCGAGCGCGTGCGCTGCGTCCTGCACTTTCCGGGCACTTGCGGGCAAATTCATCCGATCAACCTCTTTCGCATCAGTTCGGTGACGCCATTGTGTGCTTCGCGCAGACCGCGCGAGGTGACCTCGCACTCCCAGGCGCCGGGCGCGCCCGCGATCCGGTAAAGATTGTAGGCGGCCGGCTCGTCGTGATCGCTGATGATCGCCGAGGCCGACGGCACGCCGACCGCCGGCACGCGCCCCCTCGGCCCGTCGAGCCAGATCAGCTGCTGTTCGTGATTGTGTCCGTGCAGCAGCAGCTCGGCGCCGTGCTCGGCGATCAGCGCACGCAGCGCCGGACCGTCGATCAGGCGCTTCATGTAGTGCCCGCGGTTCGGAATCGGCGGATGATGGATCAGCACCACGCGGAACAGCGGCTCGCGCGCAAGCGCGCGCAGGAGCTCGGCGAGGCGGGCGAGTTGCGCGCCGCCGAGCCGACCGGTCGCCATGAACGGCCCGGTTGGCAATGATGTCGTCAGTCCGACGATTGCGAGCGGTCCGCGCCGGCGCACGAATGGAAATGCGGCGCCGTCGTCGCCGCGCATGTAGTCGCCCCAATGCTCGGCCGCATGGCCGGCGACGCGCTTGATGTAGGCGTCGTGATTGCCCGGAGTCAGCGTCACGTCCTGTGGCGTGCCGACCTCGGCGAGCCAGCGCGCCGCGCGCGCGAATTCCGTGTCGAGCGAGATGTTGACGAGATCGCCGGTCACCGCGATGTGTCCGGGCGACTGCGCATGCAGGTCGCGCAGGATGTCGCGCAGCACCTCGGTCGAGTGGTGGCGATGCCGCTTGCGGTACCAGTTGATCAGTCCGAGCCCGCGCTTGTTGATGAGCTCGCGCAGCGGCGGCGTCTGGATCGGGCCGATATGCGGATCGGAGAGATGCGCAAGCGTGAACATTGCGCGCTTATAGCAAGCATGGCGTAACCGTCTACGAGCTTCCCGTCTACGAACTTCCGATCAGGATTCCGGCCGCGAACACGAGCGCGCCGCCGAACATCACCTGGAAGGTCGCGGACAGAAACGGCGTATCCATGAAGCGCCAGCGGATCCACGAGATCGCCGCAAGCTCGACGATCACGACGGCGATTGCAAGCATGGTCGCGGTCCAGAAGTTCGGGATCAGATAGGGCAGGGTGTGCCCGAGGCCGCCGACCGCCGTCATCACGCCGCAGACGCCGCCGCGCAGCCACGGCGCGCCGCGTCCGGTGAGCGAGCCGTCATCCGACAGCGCCTCGGCGAAGCCCATCGAGATGCCGGCACCGATCGAGGCCGCAAGCCCGACCAGAAATGTCTCCCACGGCTGGTGCGTCGCGAACGCGGCAGCGAACAGCGGCGCGAGCGTCGAGACCGAACCGTCCATCAATCCGGCGAGCCCCGGCTGCACGTATTGCAGCACGAACATGCGCCGCGCGGTCTCGTCTTCCTGCTTGCGCGCGGCACCGGACAACAGTCTGTCCTCGAGCTTCTCGGCGAGGTTCTCGTGCCGGTCCTCGGCCTCGGCGAGCTTGATCAAGAGCTCGCGGATCGAGGCATCGCGCGCCGTCTCGGCTGCCCGGCGATAGAAGCGCGCGGTCTCGTATTCCATGTTGGCGGCGTATTTGCGCACCTCGTCGAGGCCGAGCTGCTGCGTCAGCCAGATCGGCTTGTGCCGCACAAAGCCCTTCACGTCCTGGCGCCGGATCAGCGGCAGGAATTCGCCGAACTTCTGGCGGTAGAGCTCGTACAGCATGGTGCGATGGCGCACCTCTTCGTCCGCCATCTCGTCGAACATCTTCGCGGAGGCCGCGTAGTTCAGCCGCAGGCCTTGCGCGAAATTGCGATAGATGCGGCTGTCCTCTTCCTCGTTGGTGATCGCGAGCGCGAGGATTTCCTGCTCGGTGAGGTCGGCAAAGCGTTTCACGGCGAGTGCCCTTGTTTAGAATGACTATAAACAGGGGCAGCGGCCGGGCAAGCATCTTGAAACGGCAACGGCGCCCCAGCGGGGGCGCCGTCAGTGCTCAGACAGAACGAGAAGAGCCGTATTTGCAGCAGCTTAGCTGTGCGTCACCGGGGCGAGCGCGGCCGCCACATAGGGGTCGCTCAGGTCAACGGCGGGCGCCCAGACAAAGCCGCGCTTGCGGCGGGCGAGATAGACAAGGAAGGTCAGCATAGGGTCACCGGGAGGTCGGATAGTGAATTGTGCGATGCACAAATACGCCTCGTGAGGAGCGTTGAGAAGGGCGATCTCACCCGGGCAGCCATGCGGCACGCGCAGGCTGAGAAAAGCTAATTTTAGCAAAGGTTTAACCTAATGGATTTCGATCCGCTGCGCCGCGCATTCGAGCCGATGCTGCAGCGCATTCTGCATGGCTACTGGCGATTCGCGCGTGGCGTGACACTGGGCGTGCGCGCGGTCGTGATCGACCGGGCCGGACGCGTGTTTCTGGTGAAGCACTCCTACGTCGCCGGTTGGCACCTGCCGGGCGGTGGCGTCGAGGCGGGTGAGACGGCGGAGCACGCGTTGCTGCGCGAACTGCACGAGGAAGGCGGTATCACGGCGGCCGCGCCGCCGGTGCTGCATGGGATCTTCTTCAACGCGCGCGTGTCGCGGCGCGATCACGTCGCGGTTTACGTGGTGCGCGATTTCACTCAATCCGGCGGGCCGCACCATCCTGGCGAGATCATCGATCACGGATTCTTCGCGGCCGACGCACTGCCGGAAGGCACGACGCGCGGCACGCGCGCGCGGCTCGACGAGGTGCTCAACGGCGCTGCGCTTTCCAAGAACTGGTGAGCGTCGCCCGGATGAGCGCGTCAGTGCGACATCTGGGGGAATGCGGGTCCCGACCCGGGTATCGCTTCGCTCACCCGGGCTACGTGCTGCGCTTTCCAAGAGCTGGTAAGCGTAGCCCGGATGAGCGCATAGCGCGACATCCGGGGATGCGGGTCCGGGCCCCCGGGTGTCGCTTCGCTCACCCGGGCTACATGCGGGTGATGCTACATGCGGGTGAGGCTTCGTCAGCCGAACCTGGCCCGATCGTGCTTCGCTTCGAAATCGAGCGCCGGGCCGAGCGGCACGATGCCGCTCGGATTGATGTTGCGCATGCTGGCGTAGTAGTGCCGCTTGATGTGGTCCATGTTCACCGTGTCGGCGACGCCCGGCACCTGATAGAGGTCGCGCAAATAGTTCGAGAGGCTAGGGTAATCCGCGATGCGGCGCAGATTGCACTTGAAGTGCCCGACATAGACGGCATCGAAGCGGAGCAGCGTGGTGAACAGCCGCCAGTCGGCCTCCGTGATCGCCGCGCCGGCGAGATAGCGCTGGCGTGACAGCCGTTCTTCCAGCTTGTCGAGCGTGCCGAACAGATCGAGGAAGGCTTCCTCATAGGCCTTCTGCGTACTGGCGAAGCCGCAGCGATAGACGCCGTTGTTGACGTTCTTGAACACGAGCTCATTGACGGCGTCGATCTCGCCGCGCAATTCGGCCGGATAGTAGTCGGTGCGCTTATTGGTGAACGCATCGAAGGCCGAATTGAGCATGCGGATGATCTCCGGCGACTCGTTGTTGACGATGGTGCGGCGCTCCTTGTCCCACAGTACCGGCACCGAGACGCGGCCGGTGTAGCGCGGGTCGGCGAGCAGATAGATCTGGTTCAGCTTCTCTTTGCCGTTCACGCTGTCGAAATCGGCGCCAGGCCCGAACTGCCAGCCTTGATCTCCCATGATCGGCTCGACCTCGGTGAGCGAGATCACGTCCTCGAGGCCTTTCAGCTTGCGGAAGATGACGGTGCGATGCGCCCAGGGGCAGGCGAGCGAGACATAGAGGTGATAGCGGCCGCGCTCGGCCTTGAAACCGCCGCTGCCGCTCGGCCCCGGACTGCCGTCCGGCGTCACCCAGTTGCGGAATTTCGGCTCGGTGCGCTGGAAGCGTCCGCCGCTCGATTTGGTATCGTGCCATTGCGTCTGCCACACGCCGTCAACGAGCATTCCGTGCGCCATGGGTCACTCCTCAGCGTCGATCCGCTATTCTCCCATTTAGGCGCTCCACCGCGCCAGCGCATGGCAGCAAACGAAAATTTGCGCGGGCGCAAACGATGGACCTCATGTGCGGCAAATGCTAAGCGGCCGTAGGCAGCATGACCGATCTTTCCCTCACCGTTCTGGCCGAGCGACCTGAAGATGCCGTCGCGATCGAGCGGCTGCATGAGCGCACCTTCGGCCCCGGCCGCTATGCGCGCACCTCATACCGCATCCGCGAGAAAGTCTCGCATCGGCTTGACCTGTCGTTCACGGCGCGCATCGGGACGTTGCTGGTCGGGTCGGTGCGGCAGACCGAAGTGCGCATCGGCGACACACCGGCGCTGCTGCTCGGCCCGCTCACGATCGAGCCGCCGTTCCGCGACCGCGGCATCGGCATGGCGTTGTTGGAGAGCGCGCTCGGCGAAGCCAAGGCGAAAGGCCACAGGCTGGTCATGCTGGTCGGAGACGAGCCTTATTACGCCCGCGTCGGGTTCAAGCGCATCCCGCGCGGACAGGTGAAGCTCGATGGTCCGGTCGATCCCGAGCGGATGCTGGCGGCCGAGTTGGCCGAGGGTGCGCTGACCGGCGTGAGCGGAGTCGTGCGGCCGGATTGGGATACAAAAGCGTAGTTTCCTGCAAAATCGAGACCCGGGTATCGCGTCATACGTAACCAAGACGCATGATCCCCGAACAGTGGACACCGGTTTTCGGACAAGGATCATGCGTAACGGAAGGACAAAAATGAACGGCGCGGAAAGTCTGGTGCGCACCCTGGTCGGCGGCGGCGTGAATGTCTGCTTCTCCAATCCCGGCACATCGGAAATGCATTTCGTCGCCGCGCTCGACCGCGTCGACGGCATGCGCTGCGTGCTCGCGCTGTTCGAGGGCGTCGCGACCGGCGCAGCCGACGGCTATGCGCGCATGACCGACACGCCGGCCGCAACGCTGCTGCATCTCGGGCCCGGCCTCGCGAATGGCCTCGCGAACCTGCACAACGCCCAGAAGGCCTCGACGCCGGTGGTGAACATCGTCGGCGATCACGCGAGCTATCATCGCAAGTTCGATGCGCCGCTCACCTCCGACATCGAGACCGCCGCGAAGCCATTCTCCGGCTGGGTCAAGACGTCGGCGAGCGCAAAGGATGTCGCCGCCGATGGGGCAGCGGCGATTGCCGCCGCCATGGTGCCGCCCGGACAGGTCGCGACCTTGATCCTGCCCGGCGACACCGCCTGGGACGAGGGCGCGGGGCCCGCACCTGTTGCGGCCGCGCCGGCGCGCGCGCAGGTCAGCGAGGATGCCATCAAGGCCTCGGCCAAGGCGCTGCGCGAGGGGCAGACCAGCGTGTTGCTGCTTACCGGCCCTGCGTTGCGCGAGAAAGGCCTCGAGCTGGCCGGGCGCATCGCGGCGAAGACCGGTGCGCGTATCCTGGCGCAGACCTTCAACCGTCGCATGGAGCGCGGAGCCGGACGCGTGTCGGTCGAGCGCATTCCCTATCCGGTCGATCAAGCCCTGAAGGTCCTGGAAGGCAGCAGGCACATCGTGCTCGCGGGCAGCCGCGTGCCGGTCGCGTTCTTCGCCTATCCGGACAAGCCGAGCCTGCTGGCGCCGCCGGATTGCCAGTTCACGACGCTGGCGAAAGACGACGAAGACGTCGTGCACGCGCTCGAATGGCTCGCCGACGAACTCGGCGCAGCCAAAGAGCCGGCCGCCCCGGCCAAGTACGATCCGCCCAAGCCCGCGACCGGCAAGATCGACTCGATCACGATCGCGCAATCACTCGGCAGCCTGATCCCCGAAAACGCGATCGTGGTGGACGAGGGCGTTTCGACCGGACGTGGCTTCTTCCCGTCGACGCGTCACGCTCATCCGCACACCTGGTTGCAGAACATGGGCGGCTCGATCGGCATCGGCATGCCGCTGAGCGTCGGCGCTGCGGTGGCGTGTCCGGATCGGCCGGTGCTCAATCTCGAGGCCGACGGCAGCGCGATGTACACCGTGCAGGCGCTATGGACGCAGGCGCGCGAGAACCTCAACATCACGACGGTGCTGTTCAACAACCGCTCCTACGCGATCCTGCGCCATGAGCTGGCGAATGTCGGCGCGCAGAATGTCGGGCGCAAAGCGCTCGACATGATGGACCTGTCGCGCCCGGATCTCGATTTCGTCATGCTCGCGCGCGGCATGGGCGTGCCGGGCGAGCGCGTCGAGACCATGGACGAGTTCAACACGGCGGTCGCGCGCGGGCTGAGCACGCCCGGACCTTATCTGGTCGAGGTGACGCTCGGGTAAGGGGGCGCGATTGCGGCGATCGCCGCGGCGGTTACGGCGCGCCAAAGAGGCGCGCCTAACCGGCCCTACGGGCTGATCCCGTAGATCAAGCTGACGCGCCCATTCGACAGCGGCTCGGTCTTCCGCAGCTCCAGGCCGCGACGATGCTTCGTCGAGGCAAAGAGCGGTTTCCCTTCGCCGGCGATCAGCGGATAGAGAATGATGCGCAGCTCATCGACCAAGCCGGCATCGATCAGGCTTGCGGTCATTTGCGCGCCGCCGACCAGGTAGATGTCCTTGCCGGACTGCTGCTTCAGCGCCGCGATGTCGTCGACGCGGCGGATGATGTGCGTATTCGGCCACTGCGCCGATGTCAGCGTGCGCGACAGCACATAGTGCGGCGTCTGCTTGATGAAGCGCGCCCAGGCGTGCTCTCCGGGCGTCGGCGGCTTGCCGGTGATCCAGACCGGCGTGTCCGGCTCATTCTGGATCGAGGTCCAGTATCGCTCATAGCCCGGATACATGCCTCCTCCGAGCAAGCATGCGTCGATCTGCGGCATCAGGCCGTAGTCTTCCGACCAGGATTCGGCCCAGTCGGCCATGCCGTCCGGTCCCTCGATCTTGACATCGACAGACATCTTCATTCCGGCGATCAACTTGCGCATATCACTCTCCACATGATCCTGGAGCGTAGGGTGGGCTAAGGCGCGAACGCGCCGAGCCCACACGGTTTCGTTCAGCGGTGAAAAATTGCGCGTGGGCTTCGCTGCGCTCCGCCCACCCTACGGATTGGCGGCGTGTCACGCCGGCAGGCGGCGGTCGTATTCCTTCTTGAGGCGGATCCAGCCGTCCCAGAACGGCTCGGGCTCGGTGCCGGTCGCGCGCGCGACCAGAACGTCGAGATGCATGTGCCAGCCGGCACCCACCATCAGCATCGTGGCGCGATCGGGGAGGCGGCGATGGGTGACCGTGAGCAGCACGTCCTTGCCCTTGGGCGTGAGCTCGAACGTGACATCGCCGGTGTTGCCGAACGTGAAGGCGAGCTTGTGCGGCACATCGAGCGCGAGAATGCGGCTCTCGACCCGGTGCTCGTCGCCGAAGCCTTCCGGCCGCGCACCGGGCGGGTTGGTGAGCTCGTTGTTGCGCCAGACGAGCTCGAACGCCGCGCCGACCTTCATCTCCATCTCGCCCGCCGCGAGCCAGCGACGGCGCAATTCGCTCTGCGTCAGATAGGCCCAGATGCGCTCGATCGGGCCGGGCAGCAGGCGGTGGATCTTCAGCGTGGTGGGCTCGGTGAGCGTGCCATAGTCGTCGAGCGTTGCGCAGTCGTTCATCGGTCGTCTCCTTTGCGGGTTGGGGATCTGCGGGTGCGCGCCTCGCGCGCGTCGTCTTTGCGCGCGTCCTCGCGCAGCAGGCGCTCGAGCTCGTCGAGGCGCTCGGTCCAGAAGTGCTGGTAGAAGCTCAGCCATTGATACGCGCTGGCGAGCGGTCCGGGGGCGAGGCGGCAGTGATGGGTGCGGCCGCGCACTTCGCGCTGGATCAGCCCGGCATTCTCGAGCGCCTTGATATGCTTCGAGGCTGCGGCGAGCGAGATCGCGAAGGGTTCCGCGAGCTGGCCGACGGTCCGCTCGCCGCTCGCAAGGTCACGCAGCATCTGGCGGCGCGTGGCGTCGCCGAGAGCGTGAAATACCGAGTCGAGCTGGGGTGTCCGTAATTCAACCATGTGGTTGAATATAGAGGTGAGCGAGTCGATTGTCAACCGAACGGTTGAATGATTTTTCGCCTAAAAATCGAGCCGGATGCGTGCCTCGTCCGATTGACCCGGTGTCCGCCCGCACGACCTCCAGCGCTATCTGGTCGAGGTGATGCTGGCGCGGTGACGAACGGCGAGAATAGCGCCGATGACCAGCAGCAGCGATCCGGCCAGGAACAGAACGACGCCGAGATCGGGGGCGGCGAGGACCGATAAATTCGCCCGCATCCGCGGGAGATCGGCGAGACAGGCCGTCGCATCCGCGCGCGAGAAATAGCGCCGGCCGGGGAGCAATGGCGCGCACCCGGCGAAGAAGAGCACGTTCAGCAGCGTCGCGCCCACGAGAAACACCGGCGCATAGACGAGCAGGACTGACAGCGCGCCCCGCAGCCACGGCCTGCTCATCGCGTCCGCCAGACCATAGCCCACCAGGAGAGCAAGGATGGGCGCGAGCGAGTGCAGATACCAGGCGGGCGCCGGGCTGCCGATGAGCGCGAGCAGCACGAGCGTGTGCTGCAGCAGCGCGATCGTGAATAGGACCAAGGTAAGCAGCACGAACCCATCGCCGAGGTTGGGTCCGTGTTTCCTCAGATACCGATATCCGCCATAGCCGATGATGGCGGTCATGACGGCGATGGGCAGGACCGTTACGCGCGATGGCAGAACGAATGACCAGGTTCCGGCCCAAAGAAAAGATTCTGCCATTGCAAATGGCGAACGGACGAGGCTGAGGGCATCGGCGTTTTTCGAAAGGGCGGCGATGAGGCCGCCCGTGGATTTGAGGACAGCGTCATCATTCGACCCGATGAAGGTGCCGGTTTCGAGAAACTTGGTGACATACCACCATGCCGACACGGCGGCGGTCACGGCCACGCAGACAATCAGCCCCTTGATACGACGGTAGAGAAGATCCGGCACCGTCCGGGCGAGCCATATCAACAGCGCCAGCAGGAGGAATGCCGCTGCCGTCACCGGCAGGAACGTCGCCTTCGTCAGCAGCGCCAGGCCGAGCGTCAGGCCGAGGAGTGCGTATTCGCGCAGCGTGCCCTCCGCGGCGATGCGGCAGATCAGGATGAAGGTGCAGGCCGCGAAAATCGCGATCAGGCTGTCATTGCCGAGTCGCGCCATCTCGGGAAACCACATCGGAAAGATCGCGGGCCACAACGCGATGCCGAGCGGCAGTACCGTGGCGATGCGCTCGTTGCGAACGGCCGACTTCACGGCGGCGATCAGAGCGACGCAGAGTCCACCCCAGGCGAGCAGGTAGGAGATCGCGCGCAGCAAGAACAGCTGGGCTCCGAGACCCCATCCTTCGGAAATGCGATAGGCCGGTGCGAGCGCAAAGTAGTAGAGCGGGGGGTGCTGCGCCTGCCAGTTGCCGATCTGCCCGCGCGTGAATCCGCGCGGCGCGGCGGGAGGCTGATGAATCGCCTGCTGCCCACGCTCGATGACCGTCGCATCGGCACGAAAGAAGGACGGATAGGTCCACGGGCCGTGCATGCTTTCCGCGGTCGGTGCGACGGCGAGATAGTCATCGATGTCCCTCGACATCGGATCGCCCCGCACCGGCCAGTGACCGGTCGTCGCGACCTGCTGGATGTAGGCGAAGTGGCCCGTCTCGTCGAAACCTTCGAACGGCGGCAGCAGCGCGATATGCGCGAACCCGACCAGCAGCGAGCCGAGCAGCAGGGTTGCGAGCGCGCGTATCGGCAACGACGGCACGATCATGACTCGGCGCGGGGTGGCCGGAGCGAAATCGCGAGCAGCGCCGCGATCATCAGCAGGGCAACGCCGATCGGCATCAGCAATCGTCCCTGGCGCAAGGCCAATCCCTTCAGCCTGTTCTCCGGCCCCGGCTGATTCGTCAGTTCGGGCGGCAGGATCAACCGGATGATTGGATCGGACACGGTGTCGCGCAAATATTCCGCTGACGGAAACGGGATGTGAAACAACGGTTTGTTGGCGAGCGCGGAGAAATCGCCGGAGGCGAGGAAGCGCTTCAGATTTTCGGTTTGTGCCTGGCTGGTTTCACGCCGCCAGGCGAGATCGGAAGGAATGTCATCGAATGCCTTTTGTCCGAGCCCGATCACGATGGCGCCGAGCCAGAGGCAGGCAAAAGCGACACTGGGCCATCGTAGCGGAGCCGTGCCGGACTGGAGATACATCAGCGCGGCGGCGCACGAGAGCGGGCCGAGCAGAAGCAGATCGAAGTAGCGCGACTGCAGCACGGTGAGGCCGCGGCCATAGATCAGGGCGAGCATCTGCAGCGTGGCCCAGCAAGCAATCATGACAATAAGCCAGCCGGCATCTGCGATCGGAATGCGGCGCCGCGCCAGGCTGCCAAGGAGAACAATAACCGGCAGATAAAGTCCGATCGCCGTCAGGGCGCGCAGGATTAGCGGCCAGCTTGATTTCGGCACGGGCCAACTCGCCACCACGGCTACGGCCTGATACCAGTCATGCAACGATTTGACCGGTATGCCTTCGGACGACGGGAGTCTCGGGATGTCGGAGATGATCGCGGCCGCGAGCACAAGATGAGCAAGCAGCCCGAAGAGTTCGCCGCGCCCGCGCCGCACCCCGATCGTGAGCTGTAGCGCCGCCACCACGATGAACGCTGGCAGGGTCAGCGCGCCGGACGCGATGGTGAAATAGCTTACGGCCGCGAGCAGTGTCCCGAGCCACCAGCGGGGCGTCCAGGCCGCGCTCGCAGACAGGATCCAGAGGCTGATCGGCGCGAGCAGGACCAGGAGGTAGAATTGGCTCTGAAATCCCACCAAGGTGTTACCCCAGCCGAACGGCAGCGCGAACGCGAGCGCCGCGAGAACGGCGAGCAACAAGGTTCGCGAATAATCCAACGCGCGGCTGAGCGCGGCGACCACAACAGCGATTGCCGCAATATGGATGCCGGCGTTGACCAGGGTCTGTGCGATCGGATCCCAGCGCCCTTCCGCGATGAATAGCGCGAGGGCAACGAGTCGCATTAACAGGATTCGGTGCTCGTTGTGCGCCGCCAGGAGACCACTCAGGGTAAGTTCGCCGGTCAAATAGGGGCGATAGATTTGATTCGGCTCGGACCACTGATCCCAGAAGGGCGTGCTGCTGCCATAGCTGGCGATCAGCCAGAGCTTGGCGCCGAGAATAATTGCAAGCGCGCCCGCCAGCCCGATGGTGCGTACGACAACGTCGCGAGGGAAGGGGGACCTCGTCGCGGCAACATCCGCATTGGGGACGTTTTGCGGACGCTGGTGCATGCGCGAGGCTCGGAAGAAGGCAGGAGTCGTGGCGCGTTGCGCGGTGACGAACGTCTCTCGCGCGTCCCGGCGCCCTCAGCCGCCAAGACGGCTCCGATAAGCCACGTCGGCGCGCTCCGCGCAACCCGCAGTCGCGCCGGCCGAGTGAGTTCTCCGGACCAACTGCTCTGCGTCAGCGGCCTTCGCGCAACCACGTCGCCGCGAGTGAGCCGACCAGCAGCAGCAGCCCGAGCAGGCCGGCAAACAGCGGCAGCACGCCGATGCCGCGCACCACGCTGGCGTCGCGCATCTTCAGCCCGAGCCAGTCGTCGCCCTTGAAGGTGTCAGACGAACGCACCGCGAGCAGGCGCGGGATGTTGAGATTGCCCGCGGCATCCGCGATGCGGCGCGAGTCGCCCCCGGTCGCATTCGCGAGCGGCGCCAGCACGTTGGTCGACGAGGTGACCTCGGCATATTCGCGCGGATTCGCCGGGCCGACATTGATGAGCGCGTTCAGCTTGCCATCGGTCGCGCGCCACAGGCCGAGCTCGTTCGCCTTCGTGACCGCCTTCCACACGCCCGGCTCCGACTTGTCGAGCGTCAGCGTGCGCGTCTGCCCGGTCGGGGTCGTCACCGTCACCTGCGCGACATCGTCGGCCATCGACTGGCGGCGGATTTCCAGATCGCGTCCGGCGAGCGAGAGCCGCAGCGCCTCTTCTTCGAGATCCGGCTGCTTCATCAGCCAGTGCGACAGGCGCCGCAGCAGGTCGAGGTGCGGGCCGCCGCCCTCGTAGCCGCGCGCCCACAGCCAGATATGGTCCGAGAGGAGCAGCGCGACGCGGCCTTCGCCCTCGCGCGACAACAGTATCAGCGGCTTGTCGTCCGGGCCCTTCATCACCACGGTGCCCTTGTCGGCGCGCGCGTCGACCAGGCGGAAGAAGCGGCTCCAGTGCGGCGGGTCGGTCTCGGCGCCTTCAAGTCCGCGCGTCACCGGGTGACGTTTGCCCAAATCAGTGAGCTGCGGGAAGAACGCGCCTTCGGTGGTGCGCCCGCTCGGCTCGGCCGGAAGCACCACGTCGAGGGGCGTGCGCCAGAGCGAGGTGGGGCTCGCATAATCCGGTCCCGCGGCGACCAGCACCGCGCCGCCATCGCGCACATAGCGTGCGACGTTGTCCAAATAGATCACCGGCAGCACGCCCTGGCGCGCGTAGCGGTCAAAGATGATCAGCTGAAAGTCGTTGATCCGCTGCTGAAACAGCTCGCGCGTCGGAAACGCGATCAGCGACAGCTCATTGATCGGCGTGCCGTCCTGCTTCTCCGGCGGTCGCAGGATGGTGAAATGCACCAAATCGACCGAGGCGTCGGATTTGAGCAGGTTGCGCCAGGTGCGCTCGCCCGCATGCGGCTCGCCGGAGACGAGCAGCACGCGCAGCTTGTCGCGCACGCCGTCGATCGCCACCACGGCGCGGTTGTTGATCGTGGTGAGCTCGTTGTCGATCGGCGAGGCCTCGACCTCGACGATGTTCTGCCCGGCATGCGGGATCTGGACCTGCACGCGCACGGTGTCGCCCGCCATCACGTTGCGGGTCTCGAGCAGCTCGCCGTCGCGCCGGATCGTGAGTTGGACCGGGCCGGGCGGGGTGCCCTGATCTTCGACCCGCAGCACCACGGTCTGCGATTGCCCGACAATGCCGAAGCGCGGCGCGGTGACGAGCTGAATACGCCGATCGCGCTCGCCCGGTCGGCCGGTGATCAGCGCGTGGACCGGCGCCGTGAAGCCGAGCTGGGCGACGTCGGCCGGCACGTCGTGCACGCGCCCGTCGGTGATGATCACCGCGCCGGCGACGCGATCCGGCGGCACATCGGCAAGTGTCGAGGCCAGCGCCGCAAACAGTCGCGTGCCGTCGGTTTCGCCGTCCGCCTGTCCGGCCTCGACCACGCGCACTTCGAGATTCTGAATGCGGTTGAGGCGCTGCATCACGGCAGCGCGCGCCTCCTCGGTCTGCTTGGCGCGGTCGCCGAAATTCTGGCTCGGGCTCTTGTCGACCACGACCACGGCGACCGAGCTGAGCGACTCGCGGTCCTCACGCGTCAGCGACGGGTTGGCGAGCGCAAGCGCCGCGAAGCCGAGCGCGATTGCGCGCACGAACGCGCCGCGGCTGCGGATGACGAGCAGCAGCAACGCCGCCACCAACGCGACGGCGATCGCGGCCCACATCACCCCGTTGGGGACCAGCGGCGAGAAGGTGATTCCGAAGCCCATGAACTATCCCTGTGTCCCGGACGCGGTACAGCGAGAAGCGCTGCACCGCAGATCCGGGACCGTTTCAAGCACTGCGTCCGTGGCGGTCCCGGGTCTGCGTCGCAGCATTTCATGCTGCGACGCGCCCGGGACACAGTGTTGTCGTGCCCTCACTGTCCCAGCCGCTCCAGCAGCGCCGGGATGTGCACCAGGTCGGCCTTGTAGTTGCCGGTCAGCGTGTACATCACGATGTTCACGCCGGCGCGGAACGCGAATTCGCGCTGGCGCGGCTCGCCCGGCACCATCGGAAGCACCGCCTGTCCATCGGCGCGCTGCGCCCAGGCGCCCGCCAGATCGTTCGAGGTGATCAGGATCGACGACGCGCCGTCGCCGCCGCGTGCGGGGCGCTCCGGCTCGTCGTCGTTCGGCGGCGCGATCGCCTCGACCCAGAGCGAGCCCGAGGTGAAGCGGCCGGGAAAGTCCTTCAGCAGGAAGAAGGTCTTGGTCAGCACGTGGTCGCGCGGGACCGGCTCGAGCTCCGGAATATCGAGCGCCGAGAGGATATCGCGCAGCGCCAGCATGCCGGGCGAGCGGGATTCACCGCCCGGGCCCGGTGGCGCCATCACGGCATCGCGCGTGTCGAACAGCACGGTGCCGCCCTGCTTCATGTAGCTGTCGATGCGCGTCAGCGTCGCCTGCGTCGGACGCGGCGCGTTCGGCACGATCGGCCAGTAGATCAGCGGGAAGAACGACAGCTCATCGCGCGCGGGATCGACCCCGACCGGGTCGCCGGCCTCGAGCGCGGTGCGCTGCGCCAGGAACAGCGTCAGCCCCTGCAGGCCGAGCTTGGTGATGTTGTCGACCTCGGCGTCGCCGGTGATGATGTAGGCGAGACGCGTCTCGGTCGTCATCTTCTGCGCAAAGTCCTCCGCGGCCGGATTGGGGGCGGCTTGCGCGGGGGCGGCCGGAGCAGGCTGTGGCGGTGCGGTCCTCGTCTGCGCCATCGCCTGCGGCGCTGCCACGAGCATGGCGGCGACCAGCAGCACCGCGGTCGTCGCCGTGCCCCAGCGCGGGAACAGGCGACGCAGCCCGCCGGCGAGCCAGAACACCACCAGCGCGTCGATCACCAGCAGGGCAAGGGCGCCGAGGAACAGCGGCCCGCGCAGATCCTTTGGTTCGCCGAGGCGATAGGCCTCGATGCGCGCTGAGAGCGGCGCGTAGTCGATCGGATTGAGACGGTCCGCGGGCTGCAAGGTATTCACGGCAAGAAGTCCCTCCGGAGGCCCATAGAAGCCGGGCGGATGATCCGCGGTGGCGCGACTGTTGAAATTCGCCGGCACCGGCCGCGCCGTCGAAGGCGGCGCCGTGAAGGCGCCGAAACCGTCGAGCACGCGGCTCGCCGGCACGACGCCGCGCGCGTTCGCGTCGGCGATCGTTTCGCCGGCGGTCGAGCCGGCAAGCGAGACGATGCGCTTGAGCATGTCGACGAACGCGCCCGACAGCGGCAGATCCGACCAGCGCGTGTCGGCGGTCACGTGGAACAGCACGACATATCCCTTGCCGCGCCGCGCCGCGGTCACCAGCGGCGTGCCGTCGGCGAGCGTCGCCCAGGTGCGTTCGGTCAGCCCGGAATCCGGCTCCGCCAGCACCTGGCGCGTCACGGTCACGTCATTCGGCACGCTCATGCCGTTGAACGGGCTTTCACGCGAGAAGGCTGACAGTTGCTGCGGCTGCTCCCACGAGAGCGAGCCGCCGAGCGTGCGGCCGCCGCGGCGCAGCTTCACCGGAATGAGATCGTCGTCTGCTGCGGCGAGGCGGGGACCTGCGAAGCGCACCAGCACGCCCCCATTATCGATCCACTTTGCGAGCTTCTCGCGCGCTTCGCCCGCGACATTGCCGACGTCGGCGAGGATCAGCATCGGAATGTTCTGCGCCAGGAACTGCTGCACGGCGTTCGCCGGCGAGCCGCGATCGGCGAGCCGCACGTCCGCAAATGGATTGAGCGCCCGCGAGAGATAGTAGGTCGAGGCGAGCAGCGGCTGCGCCGTATCGGCCGTCGCGCCGGTGACTACGCCGACGGTGCGTCGCCGCCAGCGCTTGTCGAGCAGCTGCACGGCGCCGGAGGAATGCTCCGCCCCGATTTCGAGCCGCGCAATGTCGTTGCGGATCTCGACCGGAAGGTCGAAGGCGGCTTCGGTCTCGCGCTCATTGCCCTTGAACGCAAACGACGCCTCGCCGAGCGGCAGGCCTTTGGGATCGAGCGCGCGCACGATGCCGACATCGTTGTCGCGCGCGGCCGCACGCAGCACCTTCACGGTGAGCGAGCCGGCTGCGTTGTCGGCCGCGGTCAGCGCATGCGCAGGCGCGACGCCGCCCTCCACGACCGTGACGGTGCGGCCTTGCGTGATCTTGCCGAGCTCGGTCACGAAGTCCGCCGCCTTGACGACGTCGACGCCATCCGAGAGCCACAGCACTTCGATCGAGGGCGCCGACGCGATGAAGCGCGCGATCGCCGGCAGCGCCTCGGTGCGGTCGATGGTATGCGGCTTGGGGCGCAGCTGGCGCAGCCGCACCCGCGCCGATGCCGGCGTGTCCAGCGAAATGTCGCGACCCGTCTCGGACAGCGCGATGGTGGCAACCCCGCGATTGTCGGTTTCGGCGCGCGCGATCAAATCCTCGGCCGTACGCATGCGCGTGTCCCAGGTCGCGGCCGCCGCCCAGCCATCATCGATCAGCAGCGCGAGCGGAGCGGTTTTCTCCGCGGTCGCGAGCGGCGGATTCCACAACGGACCGGCGGCCGCGAGGATCAGCAGCGCCGCCAGCGTGAGACGGAGCAAGGTGAGCCACCAGGGCGTGCGGGCCGGCGTCTCCTCCTTCGGCAGAATGTCGAGCAGCAGCTTCTCGGGGCCGAGCTTCTGTCGGCGCGGGCGCGGCGGCACCAGCCGCAGCAGCCACCACAGCACCGGCAGGCTGATCAGCCCAAGCAGCACCAGAGGCTGGGCAAAACCGAGCGGGAGACCGGCGATCATGCGGCGCTCCCTTGTGCGTTTCCTTGCGCACCTCCTTGGACCCCGGCGCGCCATTGCGCAATGCCGGTCGGCCCGCCCGCGGCCATGCGCGAGTGCAGCGCGAGCAAGAGCTCGGTTGCGGCGCGGTCGGTGCGATGAATAATGAAGCTCCAGCCGAGGCGATCGGTTTCGGCGCGGATCTCGGCGCGATGCCGCTCCAGCCGCGCCTGGTACTCGGCGCGCCAGGCTTCAGCGCGGCCGACCGTGATCGAGTGACCGTCTTCCGGATCATAGAACTCGATGCGGCCGGAGAACGGGAACGTCTCTTCGGCGGGGTCGACGATCTGCACGACGTGGCCATGCGACCCGTTTGCCGACAATTGCGCGATCGTCCGCCTCACGTCGGCGATCGGGCTCCACAGATCCGACAGCACCACCACCTCGGACTGCGGCGAGGGCGCAAACGACGGCGGCAGGCTCGCGCGCTCGGTCGGATCATGCACGATGATCTCGGCCATCTTCTCGATGATGTTGCGCGTGGCGCTCGGGCGCATCAGCCCGGGAATCCCGACGCGCTCGCCGCCTTCGACCAGGACCTCGGCGAGCGCGAACGCGACGACCAGCGCGCGGTCGAGCTTCGTCTCCCAAACGAGCGGCGAGGCGAACACCATCGACGGCGAGCGGTCCGCCCAGATCCACACGGTGTGCGCCGCCTCCCACTCCTGCTCGCGCACGTAGAGGTGATCGTCGCGCGCTGAGCGGCGCCAGTCGACGCGGGCGGCCGGTTCGCCCGATACGAAGCGGCGGAATTGCCAGAAATTCTCGCCGGTGCCGGCGCGGCGCCGTCCGTGCAATCCGTGAATCACCGTGGCGGCGACCCGCCGCGCCTCGAGGATCAGCCGCGGCATCTGCGCCGAGACCGTCCGCGCGGCGCCGGTTGCTTTCTGCGTCGCCTCGGCTTCGACGGCGCGGTGGCTCTCGTCCGCCATCGCGCTTATCCGATACGCGCCCTGAGCTTGGCGATCACGCCTGGGATCGTTTCACCATCGGCGCGTGCCGCGAAGGTGAGCGCCATGCGGTGTTTCAGCACCGGCTCGGCGAGCTCGACCACGTCATCGACCGATGGCGCGTAGCGTCCGTCGAGCAGGGCGCGCGCGCGCACCGCGAGCATCAGCGCCTGGCTGGCGCGCGGGCCTGGGCCCCAGGCGATCGATTTCGACGCCTCGCCGCCTTCCGGTCCCGGGCGCGCCGAGCGCACCAGTGTGAGGATCGCATCGACCACCGACTCGCCGACCGGCAGGCGCCGCACCAGGCGCTGCGCCGCCATCAGGTCCTCGGCCGTCATCGCGGCCTTCGCCTTGGTCTCTTCGGCGCCGGTCGTGTCCTTCAAAATCTTCAGCTCCGCGTCGCGGTCCGGATAGTCGACGTCGATCTCCATCAGGAAGCGATCGAGCTGTGCCTCGGGCAGCGGATAGGTGCCTTCCTGCTCGAGCGGGTTCTGTGTCGCGAGCACATGGAACGGCATCGGCAGATCGTGACGCGCGCCGGCGACCGTGACGTGATGCTCCTGCATCGCCTGCAGCAGCGCCGACTGCGTGCGCGGCGAGGCGCGGTTGATCTCGTCGGCCATCAACAGCTGCGCGAACACCGGGCCCGAGATGAATCGGAATGAGCGCTTGCCGCCGGGGGTCTCTTCCAGCACTTCGGTGCCGAGAATGTCGGAGGGCATCAGGTCCGGGGTGAACTGGATGCGCCGCGCATCGAGCCCGAGCGCAATGCCCATGGTCTCGACCAGCTTGGTTTTGGCAAGACCCGGCACGCCGACCAGCAGTGCGTGGCCGCCGGAGAGCACCGTGACCAGCGCGCGCTCGACCACGCGCTCCTGTCCGAAGATGACCGACCCGATCGCGGCTTTCGCCGCGCGGGCATGCGCGGCCGTCGTCTCGGCGGCGCGAACCACCATGTCTTCGAACTTTTCGAGACCTTCCACCGCCATGACGGCTCCTGTTTGCTTGTTCTTGTTCAATTATTGGCGCCGGCCGCCCGCGGCCAGAGCCTTTTGCCTGCGAATTATGCAAACATCGCGCCACGACTGTGGCGCGAACACGTCGTGATTCTCATATCCTGTTGGACTCTACGCTATTTTCGGCTCCGTGCGATTCCCGATGTGCAGATCACGTTCGCGCGAGCGCCAGAACCGGATTTTGGTACCGTACGCTGTCCACAATGGCCAAATGATGAGCCTGGTTCCGAGCCATGACTGACCCAAAGACAGGCCTTGATGCCATTGCGGGCGCCGCCAAGCAGGCCGGCCAGAAAGGCCCGCCGCCGGTGCACCTGTGGAATCCGCCCTTCTGCGGCGATCTCGACATGCGCATCGCCGCCGACGGCACCTGGTTTTATCTCAAAACGCCGATCGGCCGTCCGGCCCTCGTCAAGCTGTTCGCGTCGGTACTCAAGCGCGAGGGAGAGAAGTATTTTCTGGTGACGCCGGTCGAGAAGGTCGGCATCACGGTCGACGACGCGCCCTTCACGGCGGTCGAGATGAGAACCGCAGGCGAGGGGGCTGCGCGCGTCCTGTCGTTCCGCACCAATGTCGACGATTGGGTGGCCTGCGGCCCTGATCATACGCTGCGTTTCGAGCCGGAAATCGAGACCGGTGGGCTGAAGCCCTACCTGCACGTGCGGCGTGACCTGTGGGCGCTGGTTTCGCGCGCGCTGTTCTACGATCTTGTCGAATTGGGCGAGGAGCGCGACGTCGACGGCACGCGCATGTTCGGGGTTGCGTCGTCCGGGCAATTCTTCCCAATGGCGCCGGCGGAGAGTTTGAGGGGACTTCGTTGATGGATTCTGCAATGCCTGCGGCAGCGCCGGTGGTTGGCCGCGATTTCTTCGATCGTGCACGCGCCACGCTCAGCCTCGACGTGCCGCCGGCCCTGCACGATCTGACCATTACTGACGTGATCCGCGGCGACCTCGATCTCGATCCGGTGATGTGGGAGAAGGCCGGCGTGCAGGCGACGCGTCCGGCCGCCGTGCTGGTCGGCGTGGTCGACCATCCCGAGCCGAGCGTGCTGCTCACCATGCGCACCTCCGACCTGCCGAGCCACGCCGGACAGATCGCGTTTCCGGGCGGCAAGATGGATCCGACCGATGCCTCGCCGGTCGCCGCCGCGGTGCGCGAGGCCGACGAGGAGATCGGGCTCGATGCCGCGCTGATCGAGCCGATCGGCTATCTCGATCTCTATCTGACGTTCTCGGGGTTTCGGATTCTGCCGGTGGTCGCCCGCGTGACGCCGAATTTCGAGCTGCGCATCAATGCAAGCGAAGTGGTCGACGCGTTCGAGGTGCCGCTCTCGTTCCTGATGTCGCCGGAAAACCATCGGCGCGACTCGCGCGACTGGAAGGGCATTCGGCGCGAATATTACGCGATGCCGTTCGGCGACCGTTACATCTGGGGCGTCACTGCCGGGATCCTGCGGAATCTCTACGAGAAGATTTATCGCTAGCGCGACGCGTCCGCTGATCTTTGCTAGGCTTTGCTGGCGTGCGCTCCGGAGGACGCTGCCGATGAACGTCGTGCCGAACCTCGTCGAGGCCGAAGTCATCCCGAGCACCTGCTGGGAATGCAGCGCGCTGTGCGGCTCGTTCCTGACCATTCAGAATGGCAAGGTCACGAAAATCGCGCCGAATGCGGAGCATCCCGGCTCACAGGGCGCGTTCTGCGTGAAAGGCATCCGCGCGCTGCAGGAGTGGACCTATCAGGACGCGCGCCTGCGCACGCCGCTGCGCCGCGTCGGCGAGCGCGGCAGCGGCGCTTTCGCCCCTGTCAGCTGGAACGAAGTGCTCGACGAGATGGCCGCTGGTCTCGTGCGCGTGCGCGATCGATATGGCCCGTTCGCGATCGCGGGCGCGGTGAGCGGCGCGTTCTTCTCCCGCGGCGTCGTGATGGCGCTGCTGACGCGCGCGCTGGGGTCCCCGAACTGGCTGATCAATCAGGACCTCTGCGGCGGCTGTCGCGGCGTAGCTGAGAAAATGACCGGCCTCAACATCGCGGGCGGCGAGGACATCGACAACACCGCCTGCATGATGATTGTGGGGCGCAATCCGCTGGTTGCCGATCCGCCGCAGTGGATGGCGATCAAACGTGCGAAGGCGCGCGGGGCGCGCATCCTGGTGATCGATCCGTTCCGCACGCCGGCGGCGGAGATCGCCGATCTGTGGCTGCGCCCGCGACCCGGCACCGACGGCGCGATCGCGCTCGCGATGACGAAAGTCCTCATCGACGAAGGGCTTTATGACCGCGACGACGTCGCGACCTGGTGCCACGGTTTCGATGAGCTCGCCGCGCGCGTGTCCTCCTGCACGCCGCACTGGGCCGAGGCGCAGACCGGAGTGGCGGCGGCCGAGATCGTCGCGGCGGCGCATATGTTTGCGCGCGGACCGTCCTGTTTCATCAGCGGCCATGGCATCGATGCCGCCAGCAATGGCGTGCAGACGTTCCGCGCCTATCATTGCCTGTTCGCGATCAGCGGCAATGTCGATCGCGTCGGCGGCAATCGCCGGGCGAAGCGGCCGAAGGGCTTCAAGACCTATTTCGACATCCTGTTCGATCCGGCGTTGCGCCTCCCGATGGAGATCGAAGCGCAGCGCATCGGCGCCGCCCAGTTCCCGCTGTGGTCGGGGCCGCTCGGCTATCAGATGGCCTGCCACAACCCGTCCGTAATCGACGCGATGCTCACCGGCCGGCCCTATCCGGTGCGGGCGCTCTATGCGAGCGGCGTGAACATCGCGGTGACCTATCCGGACACGGCGCGCACGATCGAAGCCTTGCAAAGCCTCGATCTGTTCGTGGTCGCGGCGCACACGATGACGCCGACCGCGGCCTGGGCCGACCTGATCCTGCCGAAGACGACGACGCTCGAAGAGGAAGAGATCAACCTCAATCAAAAGGCGCCGTGCGTCACCTACACCGGCGCAACCTCGTACCGCGACGGCGACGTGCGGTCGGATCTCGAGATTGCGGTCGCGCTGATCGATCGTCTCGCGGAACGCGGGGCCGCCGATCCGAAATTCCTGCCCTGGCGCACGCGTGCGGAATTCAACGACTACCTGGTGCGCGACACGGCGATCGACGTGGAAGCGTTGAAGAAAACCGGCTACGCGAGCTTTCCGTATGAGTTGCGTAATTTCGCCGCGCGGCCCTTCGCGACGCCGAGCGGCAAGATCGAGCTTTACGCGCAGAACATGGAACGCAACGGCCACGATCCGCTGCCCGCTTACGTGCCGCCGGCCTATCTGCGCGAGGAGGCCGCGGTGATTGCCGACTACCCACTCGTTCTCCAGACCGGCCTGCGCGAGAAGACCTATCATCACTCGCGCTTTCGCGAGCAGGCCTGGACCAGGAAGGTTTCGCCGGATCCGGTGGTCTATCTGCATCCCGCGACGGCCGCGCGTTTCGGCGCCGGGGAGGGGGATTGGATCACCATCGAAGCCGCCGGCGGCTCCGGCACATGCCGCCTCAAGGTCAAGGTGACGGACGACACGCTGGAGGACGTGCTGACCACCGGCGTCGGCTGGTGGCGGCCGGACGCGCCCGCGCCGCACTTCGGCGCACGCGAGGTCAACATCAACGCCGCGCTGTCGTATCGCACACGCCACGATCTCGCCAGCGGCTCGGCCGATACGCGCGGCATTCCATGCCGCATCGTGGCGGTCGGCGACGCGGCGCTCACCGCCGCATCGGCCGCCTGATCGTCACCGGCTCGTCCGACTTCGCAGCGCGCCGCTTTCGTCCGCCGTGGCGACGGGTTAGGTTTTCGCCATGATCCGCCCGTTGGCCACCGAGCTCGTTCTCTTCCTCGTCCCGTTCGCCGTCTATGCGGTCTTTCTCTGGGCGACGCAGGCGGAGATTCTGCATCCGGAGTCCTGGCCGATCGGGCGGCTGGCTTGGCTCACGATCGCGGCGCTCCTGCTGGTCGCCGGCAGCTTCGTCGTGCTCGCGCAATGGGGCGGCGAGCCGAAGAACTCGACCTACGTCCCGGCGCATATGGAAAACGGCAAGTTCGTGCCGGGGACGATGAAGTGACGCCCGCGGCGGCTGATTCCTCGGTTGACTTTTCCTGGCTGCGCGAACCGCCGCTGGCGGATCTGCTCGCGGTGCTCAATGGCGGCGGCGAGGAGGCGCGCGTCGTCGGCGGGGCGGTGCGCAACGCGCTATTCCGGCTTCCGCACGGCGACATCGACATCGCGACGACCGCCTTGCCGCGGGAAGTGATGCGACGCGCCACGCATGCCGGGTTCAAATGCGTCCCAACGGGAGTGGACCATGGCACCGTGACGATCGTGATTGCGAGCCAGCCCTTCGAGGTCACGACGTTGCGCGAGGATGTCGAGACGTTCGGCCGCCACGCGACCGTCAAATTCGGCCGCGACTGGAAGCGCGACGCCGAGCGGCGCGATTTCACCATGAATGCCCTGACAGTGTCGCCCGACGGCGCGGTGCACGATTATGTCGGCGGGCTCGCCGACATCGCGGCGCGTCACGTGCGCTTCATCGGCGACGCCGCGACGCGCATCGCGGAGGACTATCTGCGCATCCTGCGGTTCTTCCGCTTCCATGCCTATTATGGCGAAGGCCACCCGGATGCCGCCGGGCTGCATGCCGCGATTGCGGCGCGCGCCGGCCTCGAACGGCTGTCGCGCGAGCGCGTGCGCATGGAGCTGATCAAGCTGATGGTCGCGCCGCGCGCGGTCGCCGCGTTGGCCGTGATGGCCGAGGCGGGGCTGATCGGATCGGTACTCGGCGGCGTGCCGCACCTGGCAAGCTTCACCAACATGGCGAAGGTCGAGGCCGCTTGCGATCTTGCGCCGGACCCGACGCGACGGCTTGGTGCGCTCGGCGTTTGGCTGATCGAGGATGCCGAGCGGCTATGGCAGCGGCTGCGGCTGTCGAATGCCGAGCATGCGCGTCTTGCCGCGATGGCGGATCAGTGGTGGCGCGTGTCGCCACAGATCGGCGAGGCCAAGGCGCGCGAACTGATCTACCGCGTCGGCGCCGAGCCGTTCCGCGACCGCGTACTGCTCGCCTGGTCCCGCGCGGAGGCGAGCGCGCATGACGCCGCCTGGCGCGATCTTGCGCTGCTGTCGCAGCGCTGGAGCGCGCCAACGTTTCCGTTGCGGGCGGCGCATTTCATCGCACGCGGGGTCGAGAAAGGGCCCTCGCTCGGCGCAGCGCTCGCGCGCGCCGAAGCGGCCTGGATCGCAGCCGGCTTTCCGTTGGAGCGGAAAGCCCTCAACGACATCGTCAACGATGCGCTCGGCGGATGATTTTACTCAGCCGCGCGCAGCGTGACGGCGTCGTCCGCGCCCGCCTGCATGGTGGTGGCGAGAAGCGCATAGACGCGCGTCCAGGCCTGCCGCACCTCGACGGTGAACGCATTGCCGAGACCGCGCTCGAGCGTCCAGAGCAGCGCTTCGCCGACCACCGTGTAGTGCGCGGGCTCGACCCCATAGCCGGCGTGCCGGGCGCCGAGCGCCTTCACCTGCGGCACCAGCGCCTCGAGGTCGTGCAGGCCCTGCACGGCGGTTGCGAGCATCACCATCAACTTGCGTTTCTGGTCGCGCAGGTCGGCCGGAAACATCCGGCGCAGGCTCGGCGCCTGGTAGAACAGGCGCTCGTAGAACAGGTCGGCGACGACGCCCGCCATCGGGACGGCCTTGTCGAAGCTGTCGCGCACCAGCGTCAGGTCTCTCGCGGTCGGCGCGGTATTCTCGGTAGTCACAGCAAGCCTCATGATAGTTGAATCGATCTTGAGCCCGTTTGTCGCATATTTTGCCGGGTTCGTTCGGACGAAGTGGTATTGGACGTGTTATCATTCGTATCGTCGGTATCTCGGCTCTCCTGGTTTCGTTAATGCGTGTACGTAGAACCCCTCAGGAACTCGCTGCCCGGGCCGCGGAAGCGCTGCGCAAGCGCAGTCCGCGCACCGATGCGTTTCACCGCGACACCTTTGCGCTGCCGCGCGAGGAAGCGCGCGCGAAAGCGCGCGAAGTCTTCAAGCGGTATCCCAAGCCGGCCTACATGACCGAGATTGAAAGCTGGCGCGAACTGCCGGACGGACGCATCGAGTTTACGATGCGGCGCCTGCCAACGGCGGACTAATCACGCGGACTGCACGACGGCGTCAGAAAAGCGTGACGTAACGTCGTAACAGTGTGACGCCATAAGAAGCGATCCTGCTGTTAGCATTGCACCAGCAATGTGGAGGCGATTATGCGGTCCTTGTGGCGGGCGCTTGCAATTTTTCTCCTCGGCGGCGTGCTCGGCACGGCCTTCGGCGTCGCGGTCGGCTTCTTCGTCTACCCGTTCGTGTTTCCGCCGCCGCCGGCGGCCGATCAGCTCACCGAAGCCGACAAGGCAAAGCCGGTCGCGACGGGGACCTTCATCCACGCCAACCCCTCCGACCCGGTGCATTGGGGGCGGGGCAAGGTCTCGGTCTATGAGCGCGTGGTGTTTCTGGAGCCGGATTTCGAGGTCGGTCCCGGCCCGGCGTTTCACGTCTATCTCGTGCCCAAGGCCGGCATCCGCAAGAATTCCGATCTCGGCGATGCGATGTTCGTGGACCTCGGGGGCCTGCGCGCGTTCAAGGGCAGTCAGCGCTACGCGATTCCGGCAGGCGTCGACCTGAAGAACTACCAGAGCGTCATCATCTGGTGTCAGCAGTTCAGCGTGCTGATCTCGCCGGCGGACCTAACGACAACTCAATAGCGACAGGTCGGGATGAGTGTGTTAGAGCATGATCCCGAAAAGTGTGCAGCGGTTTTCGGAAAAGATCATGCTCCACGAAAGACCTAGAGCGGGATGACGATTCGAAGAAAAGTCATCCCGCTCTAGGCGCGGGCCGTGCTCGCCGCCCTGCAAAGCCTTTCCATCTATGAACTGCTGCTGATCGCCGTCACGGCGATCTTCACGTCCGTGATCGGCGGCGTTGCGGGCTATGGCACCGGCGCGCTGATGCCGCTGGTGCTGGTGCCGATCGTCGGCGCCGAGCCGGTCGTGCCGATCATCGCGATCTCGGCGCTGTTCACCAATACCAGCCGCGCGACTGCGTTTCGCGACGTCATCGATGCGCGCCGCGCCTTCATCATTCTGCTGTGCGCGATCCCGACCACGATGCTCGGCGCCTGGGGCTATACCCGCTTGACCGGCCGCGGCGCGATGCTGGTGATCGGCTCGATGCTGGCGCTGAGCGTCCCGTTGCGGCGCCTCTCGAAGCACCACGGCATCGCCTTGAGCGAGCGCGGCCTCGGGCTCGCCTCCGTGTTCTGGGGCGTGCTGGTCGGCGGCACCAGCGGCGCCGGCATCATCCTGTTGTCGATGCTGATGGCGGTCGGCCTCGAGGGCGCCGCCGTGATCGCCACCGATGCCGTGATCTCGGTGGTCATCGCCATCGTGAAGATTTCGGTGTTCGGCGTGTTCGGCGCGGTCGACGCGCGCGTGATCGCGATTGCGCTGCTGATCGGCTGTATCGCGTTTCCCGGCGCGTTTCTCGCCAAGGCGCTGGTCGAGCGGCTGCCGGTACGCGTGCACACCGCGATCCTCGACGCGGTCGTGATCGGCGGCGGCCTAACGATGATTGTTGGCGCGTTTCGGCGATAGCCGCCGCGACCTAGTCTTCGTCGTCATCGTCCTCGATGTCGATCTCGTCGAGCCAGGCCTGCTCGAACACATGGGTGCGGAATTCGCCTTGCTCCTGGGCGTACCACATGCAGGTGATGCGCTTGGTATCCTCGACCTTGACGATGGTCATCAGCGGACCGCCGGATTTGAGCTGGACGATTTCGCCGGGCAGATAGGCCATCGGTCTCCTCCGAATCTGAAAGCAGGGTTTCTTAGCGCATATCGCGGAAAAAGGCCTGCCCCGCACTTGATGCGGGGTGGGTACCGGTTTCCCGACAGGATATGCGCCGACGCAAGAATCGAAAGCTGCGATCACGGCCACTTCGCGACGGGCGGCATCGACGACAGAATCGAATCGACGTTGCCGCCGGTGCGCAGGCCGAAGATGGTGCCGCGGTCGTAAAGCAGATTGAACTCGACGTAACGTCCACGCCGCACCAGCTGTTCCTCGCGTTCCGCTTCGCTCCAGCCGGTTGCAAAATTGCGTCGCACCAGTTCCGGATAGATTTTGCGGAACGCGCGCCCGACATCCTGGGTGAACGCAAAGGCCGCGTCCCAGTCGTTCTCGAGATAATCATAGAAGATGCCGCCGATGCCGCGCATTTCGTTGCGGTGCTTGAGAAAGAAGTACTCGTCGCACCAGCTCTTGAACTTCTCATAGGGAGCGATCGCGGCATGCGCGTCACAAACCGATTTCATGGCGGCGTGAAACGCGACTGTATCGGAGTCGTCCTGGGTGCGGCGCCGGGCGAGCACCGGCGTCAAGTCCGCGCCGCCACCAAACCACGCCTTGGTGGTGACGACGAAGCGCGTGTTCATGTGCACGGCCGGCACATGCGGATTGTGCAAGTGCGCGATCAGCGAGATGCCCGAAGCCCAGAAGCGCGGATCCTCCGCGGCGCCGGGAATCTGGGCGCGAAATTCCGGCGCGAATTCGCCATGCACGGTCGAGCAATGCACCCCGACTTTCTCGAACACGCGGCCATGCATCATCGACATCACGCCGCCACCGCCGGACGCGCCCGAATGATCGGTCCGCTCCCAGGGCGTGCGCACGAAACGGCCGGCGGCCCGATCGGAGAGCGGCGCGCCCGGCGGCAGCGTGTCTTCAAGGGTCTCGAACGCCGCGCAGATCTCGTCGCGCAACGCTTCGAACCAGGCGCGCGCGCGCGACTGGCGCTCGCCGAGCAATGAATTTTGGCTGTCGTCCGGTCCTGTCACCATGGGCGGTCAGCCCATAGCACAAATTGCATCGACGATGCGGTCAGGCTCGCGCGGGGCGGCGACCACCGCTGCTCGTCGCCTCCGCCAGCTCACCACGCTCGAGCAGATTGCGCGCCTGCGCGCCGGCATAATAGCTCCAGCGGAACGCGGTCCAGAGCAGGCCTTCGCCGAGCGCGGCGCGTTTCGCGAACACCGAGGTGCGCAGAGAAAACGCATCGGAGCGCTGCTTTTCCGGGTCGTGATAATATTGCGCGATCTTTTCGACGCTCATCCCGTCGGTCTTGAGCCACTCCGGTACGTAGGCATTGCAGAGACGCTCGACGTCGAGCAGTGCCTTGGCGGCGCCCGTGCCGCTGACCGGGCAGGCGGTCGAGAATGCATCGCCCACCAGCGCGATCCCGGGCTGCAGCAGATTGTCGGTGGCGACCAGGTCCACCGGGCGGATCTTCAGCGCGCCCTGCACCCGCAATGTGCCGGTGAACTGCGCGAGGTTCGGCAGGCTTTCGGCGATCACCGTCGCGGGATTGCCGCGCAGCCGCCGGAACCAGGGATCGTCGAGCGCGCGATAGACGAACAGGTTGACGCGCCAGCCCGAGGGCAGGGGAAACAGCGTCAGATAGGCGACGCGTTGCTCCGGAGTTTCGCCGAAATAGGTGATCGACTGGAACGGCCAGGGTGCGGCTTCGACGTCGAACCCGACCGAAACCGAATGACAGCGGCTGATCTCGCGACGCGTGCCGACGAGACCCGCCATCACGCCGTTCGCGCCGATGACGAGTCGCGCCGAAAGCGTCTCGCCGCCGAGCAATGTCAGAGTTTGCCGTTCGGCTGTGAGCGCAACATCCGCGACCTTGCCGGCGATGAACGTGACGCTGCCAGGAATGAGCGAACGCAGGCGGTTGACCAGCGCGCTGTAGTCGATCCCGTGTTCCTCGATCGCCTTCACCTCGGCGAGGCGGCCAAGCCGCGCCACCCAGATGTCCTGATAGCGCCGTGCCGCCGGCAGCACCTCGGCGAGCACGCCCGCGCGGCGCAGTGCGTCGACATGCGCCTCCTCGAGCTTTTCGCAGCGGAAGTCCGGCCGGCATACGTCGGAAGGATCGATCAGCGTGACCGCATAGCCGGCGCGGCCGAGCATCACGGCGGCAAGCGCGCCGGACAGCCCAGCTCCCACGATGGCAATGTCGGTCTTGCGCACCTGTCGCTCCGGGATGAAATAGCCGCGCAGAGTAGGGAAGCATGCTTACGGCGGCGTTTAATGTTCCGTTTGGCCGGCCGCCGGGCCCGCATATGGTCAATCAAGTCTTGCGCGGAACGCCTCAATTCGCCCGATCGCGGGTCTGCCGAAGGGCCTCGCCGACCACCATCGCGCAGGCCATCGCGACATTGAGCGAGCGCAGTCCGGGGCGGATCGGAATGGTCAGCCGCGCATCCGCCGCCGCATGGACGGCTTCCGGCACGCCCACGGATTCGCGTCCGAACAGCAGCACGTCGTCGCGGCCGAAGCCGTGATCGAGATACGACGTGGTCGCGCGCGTGGTCAGCAACACGAGCCGCCGGCCGGCGCTGTTTCGCCATTGCTCGAACGCGCTCCAGGAGGCATGGCGCGTGAGCCGCACCTCATCGAGATAGTCCATGCCGGCGCGGCGGAACGCGCGGTCCGACACCGGGAAACCCGCCGGCTCGATGATGTGCGCTTCGACATCGAGGCACGCCGCGAGGCGGAGAATCGTGCCGGTATTCTGAGCAATATCGGGTTCGTAGAGAGCCACGTGCATGCGCGCCCCGGGGTGGTTGGTGCGTTGCGATCAAGGTACGAAAACCCTTGGCGTCAAGCAGCTTACGTCGCTCTTGTGCGATGCCGCGCAGCCGGGCTTGCCTATCCCCCACAAGGGTGCCAATAGAACCGCTCCGGACTGCGTCGCCGAGCCTTCCCAAGGCCATGCGCGACGCGCCGTTTGCCGCGACCCGGGGGCCGTTGTGGGGGATTAGGTCCTTGTTGGCGCGCAACGGGCTCGCCGGTAAGGGGAAAGGGCTTCGATTGTGACGACTATGACTTCGGCCGAGCCGACCCGTCGTGATTTTCTCTACATCGCCACCGGAACCGTCGGAGCAGTGGGCGCCGCGGCGGTTGCCTGGCCGCTGATCAGCCAGATGAATCCGGACGCGTCCACGATCGCGGCCGGCGCGCCGATCGAGGTCGATCTCGGGCCGATCGCGGAGGGCCAGGTGATCAAGGTGTTCTGGCGCTCCAAGCCGATCTTCATCAGCCATCGCAGCAAGAAAGAGATCACGGAAGCGCAGAAGGTGGACGTCGCGACCCTTCCCGATCCGCAGCCGGACAACAAGCGCGTCAAGGAAGGCCACGACCAGTGGCTGGTGGTGATCGGCATCTGCACCCATCTCGGCTGCATTCCGCTCGCGCACCAGGGCGACTACGACGGCTGGTTCTGTCCATGCCACGGTTCGCAATACGACAGCTCGGGTCGCGTCCGGCGCGGGCCGGCGCCGGCCAACCTCCCGGTGCCCCCGTACGAGTTCGTGTCCGATACCAAGATCCGCATCGGCTGATAACCAAAGCGCAATCATCTCTCAGGATCGACTAGAATGAGCGGACCCTCGACCTATCAGCCGCAGAACGCCTTCCTGAAATGGTTCGAGGCGCGACTGCCGATCATGGGGTTGGTGCACTCCTCCTTCGTGGTCTACCCGACGCCGAAGAACCTGAACTACTGGTGGACCTTCGGGGCGATCCTCTCCTTCATGCTCGGCGTGCAGATCATCACCGGCATCGTGCTGGTGATGCACTACACCCCGCATGTCGACATGGCGTTCAATTCCGTCGAGCACATCATGCGCGACGTGAACTACGGCTGGCTGCTGCGCTACCTGCACTCGAACGGCGCGTCGATGTTCTTCATCGCCGTCTATGTGCACATGTTCCGCGGGCTCTATTACGGGTCCTACAAGGAGCCGCGCGAGGTGCTCTGGATCCTCGGCGTCATCATCTACCTGTTGATGATGGCGACCGGCTTCCTCGGCTACACGCTGCCCTGGGGCCAGATGAGCTTCTGGGGCGCGACCGTCATCACCAACTTCTTCTCGGCGATCCCGATCGTCGGCGAGACCGTCGTGACCTGGCTCTGGGGCGGCTACGCGGTCGGCAATCCGACGCTGCAGCGCTTCTTCTCGCTGCATTACCTGCTGCCGTTTGTGATCGCCGGCGTGGTGGTGCTGCACGTCTGGGCGCTGCACGTCGCCGGGCAGAACAATCCGACCGGCGTCGAAATGAAGCCGGGGCAGGACTCGGTGCCGTTCACGCCGCACGCGACCATCAAGGACGGCTTCATGGTGATGCTGTTCTGCCTGTTCTATGCTTGGTTCGTGTTCTACATCCCGAACTATCTCGGCCATGCCGACAACTACATTCCGGCGAACCCCGGCGTGACGCCGACGCACATCGTGCCCGAATGGTACTACCTGCCGTTCTACGCGATCCTGCGCGCGGTCCCGAACAAGCTTGCCGGCGTGATCGCGCTGTTCGGCTCGATCATCCTGCTCGCCTTCCTGCCCTGGCTGGACACTTCGCGGGTGAAGTCGGCGACCTATCGGCCGCTCTACAAACAGTTCTTCTGGGTGTTCGTGCTGGTGTGCCTCGGGCTTGGCTATCTCGGTTCCAAACCCGCCGAAGGCGGCTACGTGATCGCGGCGCGCATTCTCACCGCCTACTACTTCCTCCACTTCCTGATCATCATGCCGCTGCTCGGACTGATCGAGACGCCGCGGCCGCTGCCAAGCTCGATCTCGGAAGCCGTGCTGAAGAAGGCGAAGGTCGCCGCAACGTTCCTTTTTGTGGCCGCGATCGGCAGCGCCGCGTTCCTCAACATGCCGACGAAGGCCTTCGCGCAGGAGGGTGCCCACGAGGCGCCGAAGCCGCCGAAGAACAGCTGGTCGTTCGCGGGCGTGTTCGGCAAGTTCGATCAGGGGCAGCTGCAGCGCGGCTTCAAGGTCTACAAGGAAGTCTGCCAGACCTGCCACGGGCTCAGCCTGTTGTCGTTCCGCAATCTCGCCGATCCGGGCGGCCCCGGCTTCACCGAGGCGCAGGCGACCGCGATCGCGGCCGACTACAAGGTGCAGGACGGGCCGAACGATCAGGGCGAGATGTTCGAGCGCAACGCCCGTCCGGCCGACCGTTTTCCGCCGCCGACAACCTGGAAGAACGAGGCGCAGGCGCGCCAGCTCTACAACGGCACGGTGCCGCCGGACATGTCGGTGCTCGCCAAGGCGCGTGGCTATGAGCGCGGCTTCCCGCTCTTCCTCGTCGATGCACTGCCGTTCTTCTCCTATCAGGAGCATGGCGTCGACTATGTCGTGGCGCTGCTGAAGGGCTACAAGGACAAGGCGCCAGCGGGCGTGACCATTCCGGCCGGTGGCAACTACAACGAATTCTTCCCCGGCAATTCGATCGCGATGCCGCCACCCTTGACCGACGGCCGCGTCGAATACACCGACGGCACGCCGAACACGGTCGATCAGATGTCCAAGGACGTGGCGGCTTTCATGATGTGGGCGGCCGAGCCGAAGCTCGAGCAGCGCAAGCGCGTCGGCTTCCAGGTGATGGTGTTCCTGGCCGTGTTTTCGCTGCTGATGTACTTCACCAAGAAGAAGGTGTGGGCCGACGCGCATTAAACGCACGGCACGGTCTTGACGAAGGGCCCCAGCTGGGGCCCTTCGTTTTTTGAAGTTCGCAGAAGGACGTTGTCATGACCAAAGCCGTCCTCGGCATCATCGGCGGATCAGGCGTTTATGATCTGCCGGGGCTCGAAAACGTGCGCGAGGAGCACGTGAAGAGCCCATGGGGCGAGCCGTCGGCGCCGTTGCGCATCGGCGAGATGGCCGGACTGCCGGTCGTGTTTCTCACCCGCCACGACAAGGGGCATCGCCTCTCGCCGTCGGACATCAATTACCGCGCCAATATCGATGCACTGAAACGTGCCGGCGTCACCGACCTGGTGTCAGTCTCGGCCTGCGGCTCATTCAAGGAGGAGCTGCCGCCCGGCTCGTTCGTGCTAGTCGATCAGTTCGTCGATCGCACGCACAAGCGTGAGAGCTCGTTCTTCGGCAAGGGCTGCGTCGCGCATGTCTCGATGGCGCATCCGGTGTCACCGCGGCTGCGCATTCACATCGCCAATGCGGCACTCGCCGCCGGCATCGAGGTGAAGCGCGACGGCACTTACGTGTGCATGGAGGGACCGCAGTTCTCCAGCTATGCGGAGAGCATGACCTACAAGCAGCTCGGCTATTCGGTGATCGGCATGACCAACATGCCGGAGGCGAAGCTCGCGCGCGAAGCCGAGATCTGTTACGCGACCGTCGCGATGGTGACCGACTTCGACTGCTGGCATCCCGACCACGATGCCGTCACCGTGCAGGACATCATCACGGTGCTGAACGCCAATGCCGAGAAGGCCAAGCGCCTGGTTGCGCGGCTGGCGCAGGATTTCCCGCGCGAGCACGAGCCGTGTCCGGTCGGCTCCGACCGCGCGCTCGACACCGCGCTGATCACCGCGCCGGAAGCGCGCGACCCGGAGCTGTTGAAGAAGCTCGATGCCGTGGCGGGGCGGGTGCTGCAGGCAAAATAGATACGGGACCGGCACACGGACGGTGCGCATCGCGCGTCGCTGAAGCTGCCAGATCTCTTTGCGCGAGGAGCGGCCCGTGCGAAGTCGCGGCTCACATCTTCACGCCCGGGACGTGGCCCATGATCGCCATCAGGCCGCCGCCGATCAGCGCGCCGAGGATCCCGAAAATGATCGAGACGATGATCACCGCGGGGATCGCCGCCAGCGTCCATTTGATCAAGATCACGACCATGCGCCAGAACGGAATCTGAATATCGGCGATCGCCACGCGATGCGGCGCGGCAGACGGTTGCATGGACATCTGCGAACCCTCCCAGTTGTGCCGGTCGCTATCGTTGGCCAGACTGCCGTCCCAGGCAACCGGCTTTTTTGAAAGGAGCATCATGCGCATCGTCGATCTCGCCGAGATTCCACGTGAGGAATGGCGCAAGGGTGTGCTGACGCGCATGCGGGTCTCGGCCAAGAACGGGGCCGCTCAGCTCTGCCTGTTCGAGCAATGGTGCGAGGTCGGCCACGGGGCGCCGACCCATCTGCACGCGGTCGAGGAGGTGCTGCATGTGCTCGAGGGCGAGGCCGACGTCTGGGTCGGCGAGACCCACGCAAAACTCACGGCCGGCCAGCTGATGCTGGTGCCGGCCGGTGTGAAGCACGGGTTTTCCAATTGCGGCAGCGGCCTGCTGCATATCCAGTCGACCCTCGCGGCGCCGGTTTTCGAGGCCGCCTATGACGACAAGCGCGAAACGCCACGGCGCTGGCTGCCGGAATGACCACTGACCCCCGTCATTCCGGCCGAGCGCAGCGAGGGCCGGAATTCATAACCACAAGAGTGGATTGTTGGCGCCGTTCGTGGTTATGGATCCCGGGTTCGCGGGCGGAGTTTCATCATCGGGCCGGCCCGCGGCCGGACCCGTTGGCCCGCGCCTCGGAATGATGAGACCTCCATGACTTCTCCTGCGCTCGAAAACGACCTGCGTGCCGCGATCCGGACGATTCCCGATTATCCGAAGCCCGGCATCATGTTTCGCGACATCACCACGCTGCTCGGCAATCCGCGTGCGTTTCGCCGCGCGGTCGATGAGCTGGTGCAGCCCTGGGCCGGGTCGAAGATCGACAAGGTCGCCGGCATCGAGGCGCGCGGCTTCATTCTCGGCGGCGCGGTCGCGCACCAAGTCTCCGCCGGCTTCGTGCCGATCCGCAAGAAGGGCAAGCTGCCGCACCAGACCGTGCGCATGGCCTACGCGCTCGAATACGGCACCGACGAAATGGAGATGCATGTCGATGCGATCGAGAAGGGCGACCGCGTCATCCTGGTCGATGACCTGATTGCGACCGGCGGCACCGCCGAAGGCGCCGTGAAGCTCTTGCGCCAGCAGGGTGCCGAGGTGCTCGCGGCCTGCTTCATCATTGACCTGCCCGAACTCGGCGGCGCCGACAAGCTGCGCAAGCTCGACGTGCCGGTACGCACGCTGATCGGGTTCGAGGGGCATTAGCGCATATCCCGGTCGCGCGCCGCCTCAAGCCTTCGCCAGCTCGACGATGTCCTTCACTTCCAGAACTTGCTTGGACGAACCTTTGTTCGCTGCATTGATCATGGCACGCCCGACTTCCTGCAAGGTGCAGAAGTTTGCCGGCGAGAGCGCACGGCCGATCGGATAGATCCAGGCGAAATATTTGTAATAGGGGTTCAGGTTCTTCTGTCCCGGTGTCGCTTTCATCAAGGCCGGCCGGAACATGTAGGCGCGTTTGAACAGCCGCATCAGGGCGTTCTCGGTCGCGCCCTTCACGCGGGCCCACGCGACACGCTCCTGTTCGCTGCTGTCCGTCCCTTTGCCGGTGACATAACAAAAGGCCATCTGCGGATTGGCTTTTGCCAACGTCTGCGCGAAGCCCAGCGTAAGATCGTAGGTCACGCGCTTGTAATGCTCCGCGTCCATGCCGATGGACGAAACGCCAAGACAGAAAAAGCAGGCTTCATAGCCGGTCAATTGCTGTTCGACGGGCGCAAGATTGAAGAAATCCGCATGAATGATTTCGCGCAGCTTCGGGTGCGATACGCCGCCTGGTCTGCGATTGATGACCATCACCTGCTCGACATCGGGGTTGGCGAGACACTCGAGCAGCACAGCTTCGCCGACCATGCCGGTCGCACCCGTGATGATGGTCTTGATCGTCATGAGCGATCTTCGGCCGGCAGTGCGCACGGTGCAATAGCGCGCAGGGCGATGATCATCCCGCCGCGATCGCCTCGATTTCGATCAAGAACTCCGGCCCGTAAAGTCGCGACACCTCGATCAGCGTCACCGCCGGCGCAGCGGGTGGCGTCACGCTCGCAAAGAAGCGGTTGCGCGCCTCGCGATAGGCGCCAAGGTTTGCCATGTCGCGCAGGAAGACCGTGAGCTTCACGAGGCTTGCGGCCGTGCAGCCAACGGCCACGAGGGCGGCGGACAAGTTCTTGAACACCTGCTCGGCCTGCGCGGCGAAATCATCTTGGCCGACCACATTGCCGGCTGCGTCCGTCGCGGTCTGGCCCGAGATGAAGATGAGGCGTTCGCTGCGCACCTCGACGATGTGCGAATAGCCGGGCGGGGCGCCGAGCGCGGGCGGGTTGAGGCGGCGGATTTCGGTTGCGTCGACCATGGGCGGCTCCCTGACACCTTGAACCGGATCGGAACTCCCCCGCGTCCTCATCCGTTGTCGGTCGGCAAGGAGAAACGCAATGGGAATGGCAGCTTACCGGATCGCCCCGTACGAGACCGGCTGGGGCGTGACCCATGACGGCAAGACCGTCGGCCCGTACGAAACCAAAGAAGCCGCCTACGAGGCAACCGTCGCGGCTGCCAGCATGGCCATGCGTGAGGGACACGCCATCGAAATCACGGCGCCGGGGGACGAGCCGCAGCAAGCCGTGGCCTAGCGCATACCCCGGAAAAAAAAGCCTGCCCCGCACGTGACGCGGCGTGGTTACCGGTTTCCCGCCTGCGCGAAGCCTTGGCAAGGCTTTGCTATGTAGACCGACGCTTCGGCGAGCGTAGGCAGGTCCGAATAGGATATGCGCCAACGCGCTCGAGTCGTCGGTCGCGCGGAGACCGGTCGGCACGCGGCGACCGCCGAGCGCGGCGGAGATACGAACCGCGCTCGGGTCCCCGCAAAGGTCTGCAGCAAGACGCGCGTCAGTGCGCTTTAGCGCGTCACGATATCCGACTTCATCGGCCCGAGGATCGCGAGCAATTCGCCCTGCTCCTTCTTCGGCACCTTGAACTTGCGCAGGGTCTTTTGCAGGTCCTGCACCAGCGCATTGAAGTCCTGGCCGCGCACGCCCATGCCGGCATGGGCGGTCTTCATGTCGCGGCCGGTGTAGATGCAGTTTCCACCTGTTCCGGCGCAGATCTGGTCCACCAGATTGCGCTTCAGCCGCGGGATGTCGGACTTGGCGAAGAAGCGGTTGATGCGGCGGTCCGCCGCGACATTGCCGACGAAATCGTCCACCACCGCCTTGATGGCGGGGTAGCCGCCGAGCCGCTGGTAGAGAGAGGCCTGCTGCGCCGACGCGGATTCTGCCGCGAGGATCGTCAGGAATGCCGAAATTACCAGAAGTTTCAATCTCATGAGGAGCTCCGGAGGTTGCAAGATGCGCTTCCACCGGGGTCCCTGACGGTGGCTTCCGAGGTACTGGAATGCGCAGCTGGCGTTTTTCCCCACCGATCACGACGCCGTGAGGTGATCGCCTTTTTGCGTCGGTGTGCTTTGCGGGTTGAACCGGCGGCCGGCGGCGGACGACTACCGATTAACCATACCGTTTGGCTCTGAAGGGGACCGCCATGACCGCCATCCGCATCGTCGCCCTGTCTGCCTTCGCCGCTTTCGCGATCGCCCTGGTGACCGGCCCCGCCGGCTCCGCCGCGACCCCGGCCTGCGGCGGCGCGATCGCCAAGATCATGGATCCGGGCCTGCGCGCGAGCTTCGAGAAATTCGAGGCGCAGCAGTCGCAGACCGCCGCGAAGGTCTGCGCCTCGTATCGCAACGCCGGCATCTGATCGGCTGAGCTCGCCACGTACGTAGTTTGCCAGCGCTTTGCGTGTGGCCTTCGCAAGGAATTTTCAACGCCGCCTACGTCAAATGACGCGGTCCTTTGCTGAGGCCGCTGATGACGATCACGCGTGAATTCGCCGAGCAGTTCTTCGATGCCCTGATGACGCGCGATCCGGCGCTGATCGCACCTTACGTGGCGGACGATGCCGACTGGCTGATCGTCGGTCCGATCGAGCTGTTTCCGTATTGCGGCCAGCACTTCGGCAGGGAAGCGGTGCTTGCCGCCTATGGACGGCTCAAGACCGGCACGGTCAACGCGAACTACACCCGCGATTTCATGGTCACAGACGGCGAATGCGCCAGTGCGTTGACCCGCCTCGATGACATCCATCGTCAAAGCGGGCACGAGGTCGTGGTGCGGCTGTCCCAATTTGCGCGTTTTCGCGCCGGCAAGGTCACCGAATTCTGCTCGATCATCGACACGCTGGGAGCCGCCGAGCAGGTACTGGGCCGGTCGCTGCTGGACGTGCCGGCGCCCGCCTTGCTCGAGACTAGTCTTCGCTCGACCTAGGCAAACGCGCCACACTCTCAAACCTTCGTTGCGTGGGCCCTTGACCCGCAGGGGCTGCGCGCGGCACGGTCGCAGCGGAGAGTCCCATGCGCCGCTTTGCTTTGTCCGTCCTGATCATGCTCGCCTGTGCGGCTCCCGCCGCAGCGGCGAACTGGTTCGAATTGAATTTCGGCCTGTCCGGCCCGCGCTATGACGCCTATGTGCCGTTGTGCGACGACCCCGGGGTGATCGGGCAGATCTCGTCCAAGTTCGCCCAGAAAGAGAGCGAGCACTGGAATTCCAATCTCGACATCGTCGACATCGTGCGGATCCGCGAGATTGCTTTCCGCCCCTGGAACGCACAGGCTATCCCGCGGCGCTTCTGCACCGGCCTCGCGCGCATCTCCGACGGCTCGAAGCACGAGATCAGCTATTCGATCAACGAGACCGGCAGCTGGCTCGGGATCGGATGGGGCGTCGAGTGGTGTGTTGTCGGGCTCGACCGCAACTGGGCCTACAACCCGGCCTGCCGCATGGCGCGGCCCTAAAGGCATATCCCGGAAAAAGCTCCCGCGCGTGAGCCGGTAGTCTTCCCGATAGGATATGCGCCAAAGCGAATTGGAGCACGCACCCGACCCCTTCCGGGCGGGATGCCATCTGAGGCGTTTCCACAGGCGGGACAAACGGTTGTGGATGTCCATGCTTTGTAGTTTAAATGTTCTTGATATGTTCCGGAACTTGAGGTACGTATTGTTCCCACGTAAGCGCGATAGGGAGGCACTTATGCGCCGTGTACGTGGAATTTCGCTCAGTATCGCTTTGCTGGCCGGCGTTTCGGTCATGTCCCAGGCCTGGGGACAAGATCGGAGGCAGAACGAACCTGGAAAGTTCGATTTCTATCTGCTGGCGCTGTCTTGGTCGCCGACCTTTTGCGAGCAGGCCGGGGACCGCAAGAATGCTCAGCAGCAGTGCGGCGAACGGCCCTATTCCTTCGTGGTCCACGGGCTGTGGCCGCAATATGAAAAGGGCTTTCCGGAGTTTTGCCAGCAGCCCGCGCCCTTTGTGGACGGCCGGCTCGTCAACTCCATGCTCGACCTGATGCCGGCGCGCGGCCTGGTGATCAACGAGTGGCGCAAGCACGGCGTGTGCTCCGGCCTTGCGCCGCGCGGCTATTTCGAGGCGGTGCGCAAGGCGCGCGCCCGGGTGAAGATCCCCGAGACGTTTCTCGAGCCGAAGACCGAGCTGACGGTCACGCCGGCCGAGGTCGAAGAGGCGTTCGTGAAAGCCAATCCCGGCTTGAACCGGGCCGGCATTGCGGTCACTTGCTCGAGCACGCGGCTCTCCGAGGTGCGCATCTGCATGACGCGTGAGCTCGAATTCCGCGATTGCCAGGACGTCGAGCGGCGCGCCTGCCGGCGCGAGAACGTCGTGATGCCGCCGGTGCGCGGCGGATCGTCCTGAAGCGCGGTCCGGCGGTCGCCGCTTCGCGGGATCGCCGGGGGATGCTCCGCGGCCGGGAACGGCTGACCCTCGCGGGATCGCGTCTGCGGCGATGAGGGCGTAAGGGTGTGGCGATGAACTATCGCCACGCCTTCCATGCCGGAAACTTCGCAGATGTGTTCAAGCACGCGGTGCTCGCTCGCATCATCGCCCATTTGAAGCAGAAGCCGGCCGCCTTCCGCGTGATCGATACCCATGCGGGGGCGGGGCTTTACGACCTCGCCGGGGTGGACGCGAGCCGCACCGGCGAATGGCGCGACGGGATTGGCAGACTGCTTGGCGCGCCGCCGGCGCAGGGCGCACGCGATCTGCTCGCGCCCTATCTCGAGGCGATCGCGGCGTTCAACTCCGGCGGCGCGATCAGGCTTTATCCAGGGTCGCCGGCCCTCGTGCGCCATTGGCTACGCCCGCAGGACCGGCTGATCGTCTGCGAGGCCGAGCCGGCGGCGGCGCGAGCGCTCGTCAATCAGGTGCGCGGCGACGATCGGATCAAGGCGATCGCGATCGACGGCTACACGGCGCTCAAGGCCTACGTGCCGCCGAAGGAGCGCCGCGGCCTGGTGCTGACTGACCCGCCGTTCGAGCAGCCGGATGAGTTCAGGAAAATCGCCGAGGGCCTGGCCGTCGCCCATCGCAAGTGGCCGACCGGCAGCTATCTGGCGTGGTATCCGCTCAAGGACCCGCGTGCCGCGCAGGGCTTTGCCCGCGACCTCACGCGGCGCGGCCTCGCCCGCTTGCTGCGGGCCGAGCTCACGGTGGCGCCGGTGCGCGCGGGCGAAAAGCTCAGCGGCAGTGGGCTGATCATCGTTAACCCGCCCTGGACGCTCGAGGCCGAGTTGGCGGTGCTGCTGCCGGCGCTGCTCGACATCCTCGCGGTGGGGAAGGGCGCGGCGCGGGTCGACTGGCTGGCGGGCGAAAAGTGACCGCTGCGGCGCTCCGCCCCTTTCCACCGCGGCGCGGTTGATGTCTACTTACAGGTGGCACTGACGTTCCGCCTCCCTCGGGGGGGCCGGCGGAAATGGCTGCGGCGAGGCGTCGACGCTCTAATTTCCCGTTCGTGTGAATGTCCGGCCAAGCTGTCGCGCCGTGGGGGCCGGCAGCGGGGCAATTGGGAAAGGGAGCTTCCCGATGGCGCAGGGTGGTACGGTCAAGTTCTTCAATACCGAGCGAGGCTACGGCTTCATCAAGCCGGACGACGGTGGGCGTGACGTGTTCGTGCACATCACTGCCGTCGAGCGCGCCGGCATGAAGACGCTTAATGAAGGTCAGCGCATCTCATTCGACGTGGAGCCTGACAAGAAAGGCAAGGGTCCGAAAGCGGTGAACCTCGTTATCACCGGCTGACCCTGCGTCCATCCGCTTCCCTCTCGCGCGCTTGCGCGCCGCACTCCCGGATTCGTCAAACCAATGATGATTTTGCGCTCCTCGCCGCCTTCCCCGTTCGGTCGCAAAGTGAAGCTTGCGCTCGCGATCCTTGGTCTCGACGAAGAGGTGACCGTCGAGCAGGCCGATCCGACTGACAGCAACGACACGATCCGGCAACAGAACCCGCTCGGCAAAATTCCGGCGTTGGTCCTCGAGGACGGCAGCGTGTTCTACGACTCGCCGGTGATCCTCGAATATCTCGATCACCGCGCCGGCGGCGGCAAGATCGTCCCGCGCGACGCAGGCGCGCGCTTCAAGTCGCTGCGGCTGCAGGCGCTGTGCGATGGCATTCTCGATGCCGGCATTCTCCTCGTCTACGAAGGCCGCTGGCGCCCGCCCGAGATGGCAGTGCAAAAATGGATTGATCATCAGACCGGCAAGGTCACGCGCGGGCTCGCCGCGCTCGAGGCCGATCCGCCCGCGCTGACTGCGCCGCCTTGCGTTGGGCAGATCACGCTCGCCTGTGCGCTCGGCTATGGTGACCTGCGCTTTGGCGGCAAATGGCGCGACGGACATCCCAAGCTCGTCAAGTGGCTCGATGCCTTCGCGGCGCAAGTCCCGGCATTCGAGGCGACGCGCGTCACCGCGTGAGCCGCGCACTCGCATAAGCCGGTGTCCACGTCTCGGGACCATGCTCTCGCATGAACGATCTCGGTCGCGCCTTCATGCTTGCGCTCGAGCTGATCTGGCGCCTCGACCCCGGGCTGCTCGACGTCGTGCTGCTGTCGCTGCGCGTGAGCCTGACGGCAAGCGTCCTTGCCTTCGTGATCGGTGCGCCGCTCGGAGCCGCGCTTGCGGTCAACCGCTTTCGCGGCCGCACCGGCCTGATCGTTTTCGTCAACGCGCTGCTCGGCCTGCCGCCGGTCGTCGTCGGCCTGTTCGTCTACCTGATGCTGTCGCGCGCCGGACCGATGGGGACGCTCGGCTGGTTGTTCACGCCGGCCGCGATGGTCACGGCCCAGACCATCCTGGCAACGCCGATCGTCATCGCGTTGACCCACCGCGTGTCCGAACCGCTCTGGATCGAATATGGCGACAGCCTGTTGATCGGCGGCGCCTCGAGGCCGCGCGCGATCCCGGTCGTGCTGAGCATGGCGCGCGGCGGGCTGGTCACGGCGTTTCTTGCGGCTTTCGGACGCGCGATCGCCGAGGTTGGCGCGATCATCATCGTGGGCGGAAACATCCGGGGCTACACCCGCACGATGACAACCGCGATCGCGCTCGAAACCAGTCGCGGCGATCTCGCGCTCGCGCTCGGCCTTGGACTGATCCTGATTTCGCTCTCGCTCCTGGTCAGCACGGCAAGCGTACTGCTTGGGCGCGCACTCGAGCGCTAGAGCAAAATCCGACCTGATTGAATCGATTGGGATTCCCAAGGCAAGCGAATTCTGATTCACCCTGCATACTGGGCGGGAGGCCAGTATGCATGGCGAGACCCCTGTCGGAGGATCTGCGG
>Ga0081539_10001259_pt1 | contig 44898 bp, 33 predicted proteins | sample TabmetS4T2R2_FD_71023 | JGI IMG/M metagenome (GOLD analysis project Ga0081539, IMG submission 71023) | Tabebuia heterophylla rhizosphere microbial communities from the University of Puerto Rico - S4T2R2 | ecosystem: Host-associated > Plants > Roots > Rhizosphere ... | reverse complement strand
CATCCCGGAACGTGAACCCAGCGTGAAATTGCACACGATACGTCGACTCAGGAAAGTATTGTGCGGCTGTCAAGGCCCGTTGTAGTACTGCCAGGAAGTCGGGTCTAGGGTCCGGCATACGTCTTTCCTCCGCCGCGACGCCTACCCCTCTTAGCCTTGGCGGGTGTGGGGTCGCAGCACGGTCGCGGTGTGGCCTGGGAGATGCCAGTTGTCTTCGTCCTCCAGCGGTGTCACACCATTTCCTCCGTAGCGTGGATCCTCACTGGACCACAGGATCGTCCAGTCCATACCCTCGAGTGGAGCCAGCAACGGTTCCGGGGCCGGATCGAGATGCAGGTCGCTCCCGAGATTCACCACCAGCAAGCGATCGTTATTATGCACCCCAAAGAAGCGCAGCACAAACGCTTCTGGTCCTAGCACTGCGCCATCTATACCACCAGGGCGCTGCGACTGAAATACTGCGTCTGTCTGCCGTAAGCGCAGAAGGTCGCGGTGCAGGGCATACATCTCCGTGTGGTGCTGCCGTTCGGACAAGTCGAGCTTCGAGTCTACAAAAGTCTGAGGATCAGTGGGATTGGGCAGACGGGCCTGCATGTCAGGATGTGCCAGGTGCGGAAACTGGGTAAGAAATGCGGCGCGGCCCTGGCACGTCAGCCGCGCCAGCTCGCCGGTGACGTCAGCAAAAAAGCAAAAGGGGCTCGAAGCGGCGAATTCCTGGCCCTGGAAGAGCATGGGCGTGCCCGGGCCCAGGAGCAGCAGGGCTGTCAACGCCTTGTAATGGCCAGGGCTGGTCAGCACGTGACAGCGCAGCCCGCGGCCAGAATTGGCAATCTGGTCATGGTTCTGCAGATAGGCCACAAACGTTGCCGGCTTGAGATCAAAGGCCGGGGTACCGCGCCGCTTCTGCTGCCACGTATAGCGTTGCCCCTGGTAGAGATACCCCCTCTTGAGGGCTGAAATCAATTCTTGCGGCGTCCCCCGGTAGTCGCTGTAATAGGCGGCGCGGCGCCCGGTAAGCACCACCATCGCACTGTGGTGGAAATCATCGTTCCAGAGCGCGTCGAAGCCGTACCCACCGCGCTCTGGTGGGCGGACCAGTTTAGCGTGCTGCGGTTCGTTCTCGGCCACGAGCAGGGTGGCACGCCCATGGGCCGCGTGCCGCACACGGCGGACGATGGCCGCGAGAATATGGTCCGCAGAAGTGTCGTAGATGTTCTGGGTAGCGTCCAGGCGCAGGCCGTCGCAGTGAAATTCCTCGATCCAGTAGCCGGCATTGGCCAGGAAGAACTCGCGTACAGGGCCGGCATGCTCATCGGCATAGTTAATGGCCGGACCCCAGTCTGTGGTGTAGCGATCCGTAAAATATTCTGGGGAGAACTGCGCCAGGAAATTGCCGTCTGCTCCCAGGTGGTTGTAGACCACATCTAAGATCACGCCGAGCCCCAGCGTGTGCGCCCGATCAATGAAGCGACGGCAGTCGTCGGGCGTGCCATAGAGACGTGTAGGAGCATACAAATTGACGCCGTCATAACCCCAGCCAAAACGACCCGAGAAGTCGGCGATGGGCATAAGTTCGAGCACGGTCACGCCTAACTCGGCGAGAGCCGGTAGCTCACCCATGGCCGCTTCCCATGTGCCAGCGGGGGTAAAGGTCCCCACGTGCATCTCGTAAAGCACTTGCCCTTCCAGAGGTACACCACGCCAGTCCTGGTCATGCCACTGAAAAGCCCCAGGATCGATAACTTGCGACGGACCATGGGGACCATGAGGCTGAAAGCGTGAGGCTGCATCCGGATAGGACTCTGCACCCCCATCCAGCCGGTAACGGTAGAGCGTGCCGGCACGAGCCTCAGACACCAGTCCTGAGAAGTACCCGTCTCCTTCGGGCTCTAGCGCGACAGATACCGGCTCTACCCCGAGGCGATAGCCAGGCCCACCTTCGAGCACGACCTCGACATGCTGGCGCCGTGAGGCCCAGACCCGGAAATGCACGCCTCCCGAGGGGAGCACGTCCGCTCCCACGGTGAGCCGGCGCTGTTGCCTGAGGTCTGAGGCATGCCACTGCTGGGCCTTATGTTCGCTTGCTTTCATACCGTTGCTTTGCCTCTACAGTGGCAGGTGTCAGGAGTTACGGCACTTCTTCGTGCTGTGCCACGGTCCGCAGGACGGCCATGGCACGGCCCTGCAGCTTATACTGCTGCCCACCGGTGACCGCCAGCGGCAGGCCCTGGGGGTCACCGGTATCGAGCAGACGTTCCCATATTTCCCCCTCCCGCGTCGCCGGCAGCGTAAAAGGAATGGCCTCATAATGGGCATTGAGCAGCAGCAGTATGGTATCGCCCACAATGTCCTCACCGCGCTCGTCCACCTCCCCGATGAGATCACCGGCCAGCCGCACCCCAAGGCAGCGCGCATACCCAGTATTCCAGGCCTCTTCGGTCATCTCCTGGCCTGAGGGCTCGAACCACGAGATGTCCTGGATGTCCTCGCCATGAATGGCCCGGCCCTGGAAGAATTTGCGGCGCTGCAACACGGGTTGGGTGCGCCGCAGATGGGTCAGCGAGCGCACGCATTCATACCACGCTTGCTGCTCCTCAGTGAGCTCCCAGTTGAGCCAGGTCAGCTCATTGTCCTGACAATAGGCATTGTTATTGCCCTGCTGACTATGGCAGATCTCGTCGCCAGCCAGGAGCATAGGCACGCCTTGTGATAGCAGCAGGGTGGTCATGAAATTGCGCATTTGTTGCCAACGCAGGGCCCGAATGGCAGGATCGTCCGTGGGACCTTCGACGCCACAGTTCCAGCTATTGTTGTCATTGGCCCCATCTTGATTATTCTCGCCATTCGCCTCGTTGTGCTTCTCGTTATAGCTGACCAGGTCGTGCAGCGTGAAGCCGTCGTGGCAGGTAACAAAATTGATGCTGGCGTAGGGCATGCGCCCATCGCTCTGGTACAGGTCGCTGCTGCCGCTCAGACGCGTGGAAAATTCTGATAAAAGACCGCCGTCGCCTTTCCAGAAGCGGCGGACAACGTCGCGGTATTTACCGTTCCATTCACTCCAGAGTACGGGAAAATTGCCTACCTGATAGCCCCCGACTCCCAGGTCCCACGGCTCAGCAATGAGCTTGAGCTGGGACAAGATCGGGTCTTGGTGGATGATGTCAAAAAAGGCTCCAAGTTGGTCGACTTCATAGAGTTCTCGGGCTAGCGTGCTGGCGAGATCAAAGCGGAAGCCATCTACGTGCATCTCGGTAGCCCAGTAGCGCAGACTGTCCATAATGAGCTGGAGCACGCGTGGATGGCGCATGTTGAGCGAATTGCCACAACCGGTGTAGTCCAGGTAGTAACGAGGGTCTTCCGGCGACAGCTTGTAATAGGAGGCATTGTCGATGCCGCGCAGTGACAGTGTGGGGCCCATCTGGTTACCTTCAGCTGTGTGGTTGTAGACCACGTCTAAGATCACTTCGATGCCGGCGGCGTGGAGAGCGGCGACCATCATCTTGAACTGCTGGACAGCGTCTTGTGGCAGATGCGGTGCGGCATAGCGGCTCTCAGGCGCAAAATACGCCAGTGTGTTGTAGCCCCAGTAATTGGTGAGGCCGCGTTCCACTAGCTGGCGGTCGTTAAGAAAGTGGTGTACCGGCAGGAGTTCGACCGCCGTAATACCAAGGTGCATCAGGTGCTCGATGGCAGCCTCTGATGCCAGCCCGGCATATGTACCACGCAGCCTTTCCGGGACATCTGGGTGGAGTTGGGTGAAGCCCTTGACATGGAGTTCGTAGATAATGGTCTTGTGCCATGGCGTGCGCGGTGGGCGGTCATCTCCCCAGGTAAAAGCCTGGTCAATGACTACGGCCAGGGGGGCATACGCCGCATTGTCACGCTCGTCGCAGGACAGATCGGCCTCGGAATCGCCCACGCGGTAGCCAAAGAGTTCGTCAGCCCAGCACACGTCACGGCCAATCGACCTGGCATAGGGGTCGAGCACAATTTTATGCGGATTGAAGCGGTGTCCCTGCTCGGGAGTGTAAGGGCCATAGACGCGATAGCCGTAGAGTTGGCCGGGTAACACCTCCGGCAGATAGGCATGCCAGACCCGGTCGGTGTGTTCGGTCAAAGGAATACGGTGCGTCTCCTTGTCAGCGTCCACAGTGTCAAATAAACACAATTCCACCCTGGTAGCATGCTCGGAGAAGAGGGCAAAATTCACGCCTTTGCCATCCCATGTGGCCCCGAGCGGATACGGATTCCCTGGCCAAACACGCATAGCTTCGGCTCCCTAGAGTGTGTAGTATGGAGGCTGTCGTGCCTTGTCATGAAGTAGAGGCTACTGTCCTGTTGCGGGACAGAGAGGGCTTCGCAGTATGACTAAGTACGACTTTCTGTATGCAAGTTGTGTACCAGGAAGTCAGTCCTATGGGCTGAAGGCCTGACGCCCGCCAGTGCAGACGCTGGGGAAGGGGCACGCACTGTGCAAGGTTCGCTCTAGGGTGTCTCTCAAAATGAGAGGCATTATGGGAACGTGTGAGAGGCAGGCGTCCCTAGAGGCTGAGCAGACACTCGGGGTGGCTCTTTCACCTAAATGCACCTTACTTCCACCTCATATACATCCCATCTACATACTTTTGTACTTGACTTAAAAGCACTTGCGGCATAATATGCAGGGATATATTAGTTTAGATACTGCATAGGAGGGCAGCATGTGGGCAACATCATCTCGATCGTGAACAACAAGGGAGGCGTTGGGAAAACCACTGTCGCCGTCAACCTTGCCCATGCCCTAACACGCCGGGGCCAGCGCGTTCTTGTCGTGGACATGGATTCTCAGTGTAATGCGACGAGCATTTTGTGCGCCAGAGACCCTGGGGGAGATACGCTCTACGAGGTATTTACTGAGCCTGAGATGAACATCGGCCAGTGCATTTACCCCACCGAGTACGAAAAACTCTTTTGTCTTCCGAATACAAACGACACGAGCGCTCTTGAACCCCCACTGCTGAAAACGCTCCCAGATAGCTTTGAAATCATCCGGCGACGCATTCGGGACTATGCCCAGCAACAGTATGATTTTGCTCTCCTCGACTGCCCACCGAATATGGGGTTTTTTGTCGTCAGTGCTCTGCATGCGTCAGATTTTGTCATTGTGCCGATCTGGGCGGGCTCCGCGTTCTCCGTCGAAGGTCTGCTGAAAGCCGTCGATCTCATCAACGATATCCGTGCCAATGGCAATGCGGACCTACGGTTCCTGCGTCTGTTGATTAACCAAGTTGATCGCAGGACAGCCATGACCCGGGTCAGTATTGATCAGCTCAACAAACATTTCCCTGCAGACCAGATTTTCAAGACTATGATCCCCGTCAACGCAGCTTTTCAGCGCGCCGAAAACGAGAGAAAGACCATTATCCGCTACGATCCGACTACGCTTGGAGCCAAAGCCTATAGAGCCCTGGCAAAAGAGTTACTCGAGATTTTTTCTCTGGACGGCCATGACGAACCCTAGAGGAAGGGGTTACACCCATGTCCACAGGAGAGCCTGAAGCCAAACGTGATGAGGCAAAGCCTCGTGAGAGGCGACGACTGAAGCTCATTGAAAGCTACGGCGCCTTCAGTGATGATCGGCTTCGGGAAGTTGCACAGAAGATCCGGGGGATTACCTCTGACAATGACCCACAGCCCACCACGCCAAAGGGAGAGGCACCTCTCTCAAGCGGTGAAATCACCGAATCGATCACCGAATCGATCACCCAATGGATCACCCAATGCCCATCAGGTGAAGTGGAGGGGGCCAAAGAGAATCAAGGCGTTGAAAACGCTAGACTTATAAGCACAAACCCGCAAATTGTTACACCCAATGGATCACCTGATGGATCACCTGATGATTCATCTGATGGATCACCTGATGATTCACCTAATGATTCATCTGATGGATCACCTGATGATTCACCTAATGGATCACCTGATGATTCATCTGATGGATCACCCAATGGATCACCTGATGATTCACCTAATGGCTTCCCTCTACAACTACAGCTCCTACCCCCCTCTTCTACAGACGCGGGTGTCCTACTGACCGAAAACCAGGCGATGCTGTATTTCTGCCTCAAAGAGATCAATGGGAAGGTGACAAGCCTGCCGCAGATCGCCAGGGAAATCCATATCTCAGAGTACACCCTGAAAAGCTGTCTGAAAAAGCTGCGCCAAGAAGGACTTATACGTTATGACGGGCGACGTAATTGTGGCGGACGTATAGGGTTTACCGCCACCGTGCTCCCCCAAAAGATTATGCTACAAGGCAACAAAAACAGGCTCTTACGAAAACTTCAACAGATCACTCAGCAGGCGTTAGTCTTCACAGAATCTCTTGCGGCACCGGAAGCATCGGCGGCTTCCCAGACAGAAGCATATCACCCGATGGATCACCCAATGGATCACCTAATGGATCACCCAATGGATCACCCGGTGGATCACCCAATGGATCACCCAATCCTTTGTAGTAGTAGTAAAAAACTACTACTACAGGGAATTACGCTCGAAGCCGTTTTCGAAGATCTGAATCCCCGCTCGTTGCTGCCGTACCTCGAGCAGTTTGAGACCAGCGAAGCGCTGCAGGACTTTCTTGATATGGCGAACGCTTGCGTAAGTGCGGCGAAGGAGGGAAAGGGTAAATCCATTCAAAATCCCCACGGCTTCTTATTTGCCCAATTACGCGCTGGTTACATCAACCCACCCGAGGGTTACAAAAGCCGTAAAGTACGGGCTCAGGAAGTACGGAATCAGCAGCTCGAAGAGGAACTTGCTACCCTCCTGCGCTTGAAGGAACGTGAGCGAGAGCTGCAGTTTGCACTGTTTGTGGCACGACTCAGTGCGGAAGATATGGCGCGCCTCGATCAAGAGGCGCAGGCGCAAGTCAAGCCCCATATTGGGCTGAGTCCAGAGTTCCAGATGGAACGGTATAAGGACGGCCTGCTCAGGCAATGGTTCGCTCAGCGTCAGCCGCCGCCGCAGGAGCACTGATAAACTTCGGGTCGCGTGCTCGATTCTACGCATGAGGAATGGCTATGGACATCGGCATTGGCTTAGATGCAACCCTGAACCTTTCATTTGCCGACCAGGCAGCCCTCTCCCAGGAAGCGGCCAGGTTAGGCTACACGAGCATCTGGACTCCGGAAAGTACTGGCCAGGACGCCTTCCAGCTCTGCAGCCAGCGCTGGGCTGCGAGCTGTCAAGTGGTTCCGGAAGGACTGACCACTGGCATTGGGGTCTCACCCGTGCTGTACCGTACGCCAATCGCCTTTGCCATGAGCGGCGGCACCGTGAGTCAACTGACAGGGGGCCGTTTCATCATGGGGATTGGCGCTGGAGGTGCGTATCGTCCCAGAACGCGGCAGAGCCTCGGCCTCCCGCGCCTTTCCATACTGGCCTTGATGCGGGACTACCTCACGACCGTGCGCCGACTAGTCGCTGGCGATGAGGTCACCTACCACGGCGAAGTGGTGGCCCTGCAGGGCGTCAAGCTGGCGATGAGTCCTCCGCCCCGCACGCCGGTGTATCTGGGAGCCCTGGGGCCGGAGATGCTCCGCCTCGCTGGCGAGTTGGCCGATGGAGTATGCCTCAATTGGTGTGCGCCGGAGCAAATCACCTGGAGCCGCGAACGCATCGCCGAAGGCGCCAGGCGGGCCGACCGGGACCCCAAGCATGTGCAGGTTGTCGAGTATATCCGCGTCTGCGTGGACGAGGATAGAGAGGTGGCTCGGCGGGCCTTTGCCCGGTCCACCATGGGTTACGCCCTGGGCCAGTGGGTCCCCACAGCACGAGAGCGGCAGTTAGGCTATCGGGCTCATTTCGAGCGCATGGGCTACACCGCAGCTCTGGCTGAACTCGACCAGATGCGGCAACAGGGAGCCACGCCCGACGAGGTTGCCGACGCCTTCCCGCCGGAGTTGCTCCAGCGCGTGGGCTACTATGGCGCTGCAGAGGGGGCGGCAGCGGCTTTCCGACGCTTGGCTGAAGGGCTGGATGTGGCCATCGTCAGAGTCGTCGCTGCGCGCTCGGGTATAGCGTCGGTGCTTGCAGCGCTTCACGCCTGCCGGCCTGAGCTAGTGCATCCCCAATCCAGCCCATCACAACTTTAGAGCCGCTTTAACCACTCCTCCGACGCTTGCACTCAGGCCTCGAAGAGTGTCGCAGCGCCAACGAGGTGCAGCCTAGCGCTGACCTGGTCGAGGCCAGCACATCGTGCTGGCCAGCGTGTCATTTCAGAGTCTCTATTAGCAAGATGGATGTTGCTGAGGAGGTAATATACTTGCCTGAAGGCTTCCAAGGAGTACAGGGGATAGACAGTCTAATCTTTATGCGCTTTGTGGGAACAAACAGTCGCTCTACCAGGCTGGCACAGTTTATGCTTTTTCTATCGCAAAGTAAGGAAAAGGAGCTTAACAAAGGTACTGTATAGAAGTGCAAATGTAGAGAGAGCACTATGGATATTTATAGTCTCATTAAGAACGACCATCAAGAAGTAGCCAGTTTCTTTAGACGGTTGAAAGCGGCGGAGGGTTTTTCTGAAACCTCCGAACAATTATTTGCGCAGCTTAGAGAGGATCTCGAACTCCATGCGCACGCCGAAGAGCGGATATGGTATCCTGCTCTCCGGGAGGCTGAGGGGACACAGGAACTGGTGGAGGAGGCTCTCCATGACCACGCACTGGTCCAGGATCTTCTCGATGAGTTAGCTGCATCGCGCATGGACGATGAAGCATGGAACGAGAAGCTTGAGATGCTTGAAGAGCATGTCGCAGACCATATTGAGGAAGAGGAGGGTCATATCTTCGATGTGGCGCGTCAGCTCTTCAGTGCGGAACAGGCAACAGAACTTGCGCAGTACTGGCAGACAGCAAAGCAGAAGTACATGGCCAGGCATGCTAAGTAGCTGCCAGAACACAGCCATGATGAGACGAGGAGCGACTGGCCGCCGTAGTTACGGTGGACATCGACTTGCATCAGACAGCCGCATCGCTGCTCTGCCTGGCGCTGGTGGCTACTTGGACCCTCTTTACCAGAGACCAGGAGACAAGGGGTAGTTTCGGCATAAATTTTGCTGTAAAGTATTGTTGTTATAGGAACCTAGTCGGCTCTTACAGTATGAAATATGTGGTCTTACCTGGGTTGTGGATACTTATTCTGAGACCGCCATGACACCGGAGCTTGGCCGTGACGTGGCAACGCAGTGGCTTGCTGGCACAGGGCCAGAGGGTGCTGTATGCTCCTAAATACTGGCTGACTTTATATGATGGCCAGGCGTTTTGCCTGTCCTCTCAAAATGAGACCGCATCTCATTTTGAGAGGGGCCTCTCCCACCCGTGGTAACGAGTATGTTAGAATGGTTATATGTATCAGCTATCAGCTTTTAACCCAGGCTATATCGGTGTTTGGCCTTCGGTAGTGAGACATCTGGAAACCCTGCTTTGCTCAGACATGCTTCAGGACGCATCGGGGACGCACCAGTCATATAATCCAGGGAGGATCGACGCGCATGGCCACTATTCTGATCGTGGATGATGCACGCAGCACCCTACGCGCCCTCGAAGTGATTCTCAAGCGCGAGGGGTATACGGTGCTCACCGCTACCTCTGGCACCGAAGCTCTCACTTCTCTTGAGCAACACGAGGTGGATCTCCTGTTGTGCGACGTGAAAATGCCCAAAATGGACGGCCTGACGGTACTGCGCCAGGTGAAAGCCCAGGATGCGGGTCTTGCCGTAGTGATGATGTCTGGCCATGGTGATATCACCACCGCCGTGTCGGCCATGAAGGAGGGAGCGTTCGACTACCTCGTCAAGCCATTTGGCGAAGATGAGGTGCTCAGAGTGGTGCAGAAAGCGCTGGCCATGCGGGCCCTCGTGGTGGAGAATCTGCTCCTGAAACGCCAAGTCCGCGACCAGTTTGCGCGAGCGCACGTGATTGGCTCAAGTCCGACCTGGAACCGCGTCTATCAGATGGTCCAGCAGGTGGCCCCGTCCCAGGCCACCATCTTGCTCACAGGGGAAAGCGGTACGGGGAAGGAACTCATTGCCGGACTATTGCATCGTCTTAGCCCGCGTGCCGAACGTCCCTTTGTTGTGCTGAACGCCGCGGCCATGCCCGCTACACTCCTGGAGGCGGAACTCTTTGGGTATGAAAAAGGTGCCTTTACCGGGGCGCTGCAACGCAAACCGGGACACTTCGAGCTTGCTGACGGTGGGACATTGTTCCTTGACGAGATTGGCGATATGCCTTTTGAGGTCCAGGCGAAGCTCTTACGTGTGCTCCAAGACGGGACGTTTAAGCGTTTAGGTGGGATCAATACCCTGCGGGTCAATGTGCGTGTGGTGGCGGCTACGAATAAGGAACTCTCCAAGGAAGTCGCTTCCGAGCGCTTCCGCCAGGATCTGTATTATCGTCTCAACGTCATCACTATCCATTTGCCGCCGCTACGTGAACGTATCCCTGACATTCCCCTCTTAGCAGCGTATTTTTTGCAAAAGTACTCTCGGGAAAACCACAAAGAGATCGTGGCCATTCAGCAGGAGGCCATCGAGCACCTGATGGGGTACGACTGGCCCGGCAACGTGCGTGAACTCGAAAACGTCATCGAGCGCGCTGTCGTGTTGGCCAAAGGTTCTACGATTACGCTGGCGGATCTCTATCTTGAGGAGCAGCAGGAAAAAGCTCCGCTTAATACCAATGAATATTTTGTGCTTCCCGCCAAGTCCACCCTGGCGCAGATCGAACGCGAGGCGATTATCCAGGCTCTCCGCCATACGGAGGGGAACCGCGAGGCCACGGCTCGCCTCTTAAATATCGGGCCAGCGACACTATATCGGAAGTTTAAGGAGTACCAGATTCAATGAGCGCCAGGCAGGGTCACTCAGCTTCCAGCACCTGTTGGATGGCGCGTCGGATCTCGGCAACCGTACAAGGTTTAGTCAGACACGGCGCGGCACTTTCATCCAGGAACGTCTTGGTCTCGGGATTGAGCGTATCCCCGGTGAGAAAAATCACGCGCCGCAGCAGATGCGGATACTGGCGTTCCAAGGTCCGGTAGAGACTCGGTCCGTCGACCCCTGGCATGCGCATATCACTGAGTAACAGGTCATAGGAGCGCTCGCGGAGTTTCGTCAGTGCCAAGTGCCCATTGGCTACCGTCTCGACGGTGTAGCCGTCACGACTCAGCAGCCTCTTTAAGCCACTGGCAATGCTAGGTTCGTCATCGATGATCAGGATGGATTTATCAGGGACAGCCGGCGCACGGTCCTGTTCTGGAGAGACCGGTACTGTCGCACAGACGGCCTCAACGGGTAGTTCGACGCAAAAGGTCGTGCCCTGCCCTGGTGGACTCATCACCGTGAGAGTGCCGCCGTGCCTCTCGATGATCCCCCGGCATAGGGAGAGGCCTAGCCCCGTGCCAATGCCTATCGGTTTCGTAGTAAAGAAGGGTTCGAAAATGCGTGCCTGCAGCGCTGGGGGAACGCCGGGACCAGTGTCTGTCACGGTGAGTGTGACCCTCGTACGTGCCACATTACACCGGGTAGTCAGGGTCAACTGCCGCAGGGCTGGTGCTTCGCGCAGTGCCTGGTGCGCATTAGTGACCAGATTTGTGATTACCTGCTGTATCTGGTTGGGATCAGCCCACAGGAGGGGGAGCTTCTCGGCCAGATCCAGATGCACGGTAATGTTGTCCACCCGCAGCGCATAGGCCAGCAGTTCGACCGTATCGGTGACCAGGGAGTTGAGGGACACTGCCGTGCGCTCTGGAGTATGCTGGCGTGCCAGGGTGAGGAAAGAGCGCACCAGGCGCTTGCAACGCTCGGCGGCCCGCGTCACCTCGTCAACCAGTTCGAGCAGGGAGCTATGGCCGAGTTCTTCGCGCAAGAGGTCGGCATGCATGAGGACTACTGCCAGAGGGTTATTCAACTCGTGTGCCACACCGGACAGCAGGGAACCCATGGCTGCGAGCTTTTCACTCTGGTACAGCGCCTCCTGCTGCAGCTGATATTGTGTTGCGGCGCGCTGCCGTTCCACCACCCGTCCGAGCTGGATACCGATTTGCACCCCGATATCGAGCAGCATGGTATGCGGCTGTTGTATCTTGGGAGCGTAGAACTCCATGACGCCTACGACGTCTCGGCTTACCAGGATGGGACAGGCAAAAACGCTCTGTAGTCCGCACTCTTTGGCACTTGCGGCGCGGCGAAACTCTGGGTCTGTGGTCACATCTTCATGCCACTCTGGCTGACCGGAAGTGATGACGCGTCCGATGATTTCACGCCCCACCGTCGGCATATGCAGGGTCTGTGTGGCCTGCTGGAACGCCGTAAAACGCTCTGGCGTGTCGAGGTGCCAGATGGTGCTAGACATCCACTGCCCCGAGTCCTCTGGTGCGACTAGATAGACATGGCCAACCGGCCAGCCTGTGTACACACAGATCTGATCCAACGCCAACCGGAACACTGCCTCCGGGCTGGTGGCCTCGTTAGCCGCGGCAGTGATGGCTTGCAGCAACTCCAACAGGGCGGTGCGCTCGGCCACCTGCTGGGCGAGCGTTGCATTGAGGATTTGCAGCGCGTCTTCTTGCTGGCGCAGGGCGAGGTTCTGTTCCTGCAGCAGGCTGCGGTGCGTCTTCAGCATCTGCTGCAGGCGGAATTTGTCAACCGCGTTGGCGATGACACGGCGCAGCATGTCAGCCGAGAGATCATCTTTCACGACATAGTCCTGGACCCCTCGGTGCATGGACTGCACGGCTAGCTGCTCGCTCCCCTGCCCGGTCAGGATGATCACCGGATAGGGCAGGGAGACGGTCTCCCCTTGCAAGGTGTCGAGAAACTCAAACCCATCCATATCCGGCAGATAAAAGTCCAGTATCAGGCAGTCAGGCTGGGTGGTCTGGCACAAGCACAAGCCTTCTGCGCCAGTGGTTGCCTCAAGAAAGGTATAAGTCCCTATATTGCTCAGGAAATGGCGATATAGCGCACGGTCCGCCATGTTATCGTCCACAAGCAGGATGGTCAATGGCGCCTGCGCTATCACGGTGCTCTCCTTTCAGGCAGTGTGACCACGCTGAATAGGTTTTGGATGTATCGATGCGTATGCTGGTGGTCGAGGTGGTACCCAGATGTCCTAACGCCCAGTGCACAGGAATATGTGCACTGCCCCATAGCGCCAGGTGGACAAGGAGAGAAGGTTTGTAGCAAGCTTTCTGAAGCGGCATTGCCAGTGCTTAGCAGAGGTTGGCTGGAGCGTGAAAATGACCGTAAATACTGTACTGCAGGCAGGGACAGACCGATCACCAACATTGCGCAGGTGTCCTTTGAGGACGAGAAGTCTGATGTATGAGGACGGTGCACAGCAACAGAATGCCAGCCCTCCTGTGCCCTTCTTTTCAAAGAATTACAGCAAATTTCGTGCCATATTCATACCGTTTATTTTGCCCTGCCGACTACGTCTGTGGCCATCATGCCACAACGCTCAGGGCACAGAAATTGTCCCCAGCAGAGCGCGGACGATGGTATCCGTGGTGCATGACGACAGGGCAGAATGTCTATGGACAGCCGGCCACCTCTGTGACCGGCTGTAGCATTCGCGCTGCTGTCCTGGGCAGTGCACTGTTGGCTGCGCTAGCAACGATAGCGATCGAGAAAATCGTGCTGGCGATTCTCCGGCGTATAGAGGAACGTTGGCAGCCATGCCAGGAAAAAGCCGACGAAGGCAAACAAGAAACTTATGCCTAGAGGTTGGGTCACCGGTGAGAGCCACGCCCATAGTAAACCGATGGCAAGCCCAAAGAGTGCCCCCCCAAGAGCTGTCCACCCCTTGCGTTTTTCTACCCGTGTGCGCAGAGCCAGACTCTGTTGCACCAGCGTGGTAATCTGCTCTAGAGGTAAGAGACTTTCCCCCCAGAGGGCCAGACGGTAGCGTTGCTCCCCTAGGCGTCCAAGTAACAGGGGGTCCCGTGCGTCCGTGCGCACCGGAGTCCGTATTTCATAGGACTCAAACAGGCCGAGCTTCCAGGACCAGTGAAATTCCTCCAGGACTTCTGGTGGCGCTTTCAGCTGTGTGAGCGTGCTGATGACATCCGCGGGGGCGTGCACACTCGCGCAATCAAAGACCATGCAGGTGGGCAGCCAGTGTGTCCAGGTGACCATCTCCTCGGCGGTCACTACAGGAAAAAAGAGGTCCAGGGAGAGTGGTCCCGTGTCGCGGACAGCGTCGGATGTGCCGGCTGTGCTGCTCGTATGCTCACTGGTGTGCAGTTCCTGCAACCACGGATGTTCGTCTGTCTTCCGATATACAATAGTTTCCATGTGTTTGCTCCTTCTTGACTTGCGCCACCTGTTATTGGCGTATTTTGAACAGGTGTACCTCACTCGCTAGTAAGGCGAGAGAGAGCAATTTTTATACCACTCTTTGGCGCATCGTTGTGCAGGAGAGTTTTCTTCCTCTTGCCCGCGTCGTATTGAGGTGATAGCAAGGGGCGAACGCTGGACGGTCATGCCTCTCTACCGTAAAACGAGAGGTCTCTATCTCGTATTGAGAGAGCGGCAAGCTACAAGAGAGAAGGCAGCGGCAAGGCTACACTATCGCCCTGCCCAGGAGGGTCTGCGACCGCAGGAGATGAGCGCCTAAAGGCGCTCACCCCAGTTATCTCCTGCGCGCGTGGCATGGTTGTGCCGCCCGTCTGCGACGGACGCTGTAGTATGGCTAACTTCCAGGCGATTGACCACTGCAGTGACGCCGGCAACCGAGGCCACGGCCGACAGGAGTTTTTCTACCTCGTGCGCGGCAATAGAGCCGCTGAGCGTGACGCGTCCTTGATGGGCGGTCACATCAACGGTCCCGGCCTGGGAGACCACGTGCCCAATCTGGGCCCGCACCCGTGCCACCAAGACGGTGTCCTCGGGTACATCAGCCCCTCTGAGCTGCGTCTGCGTCTCTGCAATCAGGCCATAAGTGCGCTGGCGCACGTCGCGGGCAGTTTGACTGATAAACTTCCCCGTGCGGCGCCAGTAGGCCAGGGCCTTATCGCGTACGAGAGCCCGACGCCTTCTGCCCAATCCGGGATCGAGCGCATACATCATACTGGCGCCGAGCCCCGCACTGCCAAGTATCAGCACGCCTTTCAGGAGCCCTAGCTGCTCCACACGGGCCAGCAGCACTTCCCCCGGTCCCGGCCTCCAGTACCTGCGGGCCAGGGGTGCCCTGGCTAAGAGGGCGCGCGTCTGACGGCTCAGGCTACGTGTGGTGTGATCCCAGAAGTTGTCAGTTTGGCGCCGATACCTCTCGAGTTGTGCCCGTGCCATGGCGCGGCGCCGTTCTCCCCGTTGCGGGTCCAACATGTAGATGAGCCCGGCACCGAGACCGAGGCCACCAATGAGTAACGCGGTTTTGTTCATACCTTTTTCTCTCCCCTTCTTGCTTCCTCCCCTGTCCCGCGCTGGGACGAGGAGCCCGAGGCGAGGCCTGACGATAGGCGCCTTACCTGTTTTTGAGTGTAATGCGTACACCCTGGCCGCCCAGAGTCAGTTTTACCCCTTGCTGCTCGGACGAGAGATTGATGACCACCCCATGCTCGTTACGCATGGTTTGGGTTCCGGGCCCGCTCCCCACCGCCACATTCGCATCGGCAGCCACATAGAGGCCGTCAAGATCGGACACCCTGCGGAGGTTATAGACCGTGCCCTGAGCGTGGAGATCCGCAAAGCCTACGCCGCCCACCTCAAGGCCCTGGATGGTAAAGCGGTAGGTCTTGCCATTGTTCAGCGTCAGTGTGCCATCGCCCCACTGTGCCCCAACGCCGGCCGCCATGGATGTGGCGGACAGCGAGATAGTGCCAGACGGCACATCGCGTGCCACCGCGGCACTAACCACAAAGAGTAGGCACATAAGCCCTAAACTCAATCTTTTGTATGTCCAATGTATCATAGTAGCTCCTTTATATGATGAGGGTCGAGCCTTGTCCCTAATACAACCACGAGGCTGAGCAAATTCTGTGCCAGTGGTAGGGTTCCATCTGAAGCAGCCCTGCGGCGCTCACGCACTTCGGCATGTTATGCGACCACGTCTTTCCGACCTTGGAGTAGTATGCAGGAAGAATACAGACACAACATGGCATGGGGCTTGCTTGGTTGTGTAGACATGTAGGGTGTTTAGTCGGGGAGCTGAGACAACTAAGGAGATGACATAGTGCAGTTCATGGCACGCATGATACGTGCTGCGAAGCTTGAATCACGCCTATATAAAGAGGTTGAAACTGATAAAAAAGCCACGACTCAAGCCTTGGTGGTCGTATTGCTCTCTAGCCTGGCTGCTAGCATAGGTGCTTCTATACACGCCGGCCTGGGCGGACTGGTCATGGGAGGGCTTGTAGCGCTGCTCGCATGGTATATATGGACCTTTGTAACCTATATAATGGGAGCCAAACTCTTCTCTGCACCCCAGACCTCGGCAGGTCACCGAGAGTTATGGCGTACATTTGGCTTTGCCAGCGCTCCCGGGGTGCTACGCGTCTTTGGAGTCATACCAGGACTCACTGGGCTTGCGTTTCTCGTTACCGCCGTGTGGATGCTCATTGCCGCGGCTGTGGCAGTACGGCAGGTATTAGACTATACGAGCACAGTACGTGCTGCTGGCGTGTGTGTTCCTGGTTGGCTGGTGTACGTGTTTCTTCTGTTCTTCCTGTTATTGTTCCTCGGCTGAGAAGGGTAAGCACGCGTGTGCTGCGGTGAGTTTCTCATAATGAGAGACGAGCAATCAGAATGAGAGAAAAGCTCCCTGCCTGTGAACCATCTCATCTCACCCATGGCTGGAGGCCCCCGTAAAGTTCTGCCATCCTTGTTTGTCAACCCATAGTCCGTCTTGTCGCCCACTGTGCGGCCGGCCCGATACTGCAGTCCCTCTGCATAACGATTGCATCCCGAGGAGGTTCACCGTATGCTCCCTGTGCACCACATGCATCAGGTGCACTACATGCATCAGCATCTCTGCACCTCTCTGCCGCCTGGACTCGGCTCGTGTATGAGATCGCCTGGATGGCGCGTGCAGGAGGAGATAATGCCATGACGAACGCTGAACAGGCCCCAGGACAGCTTCCGGAACTGGCCACCCTGCGCCAGTGCCTCACTGAACTTGCACTGCCCCCCGCTGTCCGCCAAACGCTCGACAGCGCCTTCACCGAGAGCGAGAAGCGACTCCAGCAGCGCTTGGAGCAGATGACGTGGCAGGTCCAACGCAGTGCCCTGCTCGGCGATATCGCTGGGAAAATAGTCCATGAGATCCGCAATCCTCTGAATGCGATCTTCCTGCATGCGGATGTGGTATGGGGAGAACTCCAATGCCCGACACTTGACAGCCGTACCCAAATGATGGAATCCCTTACGGACATCCGTATGGAAGTCCGCCGCCTGTATGACATTATGCAAGATTATCTGGCCCTCGCACGTCTCCCAATTGTGCAGTATGAGCCTGAGGACATGGGCGATTTTCTCCGCGAGTGCGGACGCGTCATGCAGGAGCAGGCGAGGACCCGTGGGGTCATGCTCCATCTGCAAGGACTCGCGCGCCTCGGCGCTGTGTCCCTCCACAAAGGGACCTTACAGCGCGCCTTTGTAAGTCTGCTGCAGCGGGCGCTGGACGCTATGCCGCAGGGCGGCACCGTCACCCTCCGGGGCCGGCGCACTGCCTCCCATAGTATTGTCGAGATACGAGATACTGGCAGTGCCATCTCTGAAGAGCAGTTAGATTTCCTCTTTGAACCCCTATATAGTACAGGATCGGAATGGACAGGCCTGGGTCTCTATGTCGTACGCGAAATCGTCCTGGCCCACCATGGGACCATCGACGTCCAGAGCGTGTCCGGCCAGGGCACCACGTTTACCGTGACATTGCCCCTCGTAGCCATGGAGGGAACGGGCCAAGGCTAAAGAGACGACAGTAAAATACCACAAGCCTGGCACGCGCCTTGCACTCTCCTCAGCAAGTACACTCTCTGCGGAGGACAAACCATGCGTTATGAAGTCATGACAACCCTCTCACCGCAGGCAGCCATCGCCTATGCTAAAAACTACTTTGGGCCGCAGGGCATAGGTCTGAACGTTATCGATGAACACGAGACCTCTGTCACCCTGACGGGGGGTGGTGGGCATGTGTCGGTCGTTGCCTGTAGTGGTGAGAAGAAGACCACCCTAGAGTTAGAGACACGCGAGTGGGATTACCCGGTGCGGCAGTTTATGCGGGAGGTGAGCTAGCGGATATGGCGTATGCCCCTAGACCATGAGAGCCATCCGAGATGGGCACGGATGACCCAGAGCCGTTGGTGCAGATAGCAGGAGGGAAGACGCCTATGCCCGAGCAAGGCTTCAAGGTGAGTGCCACGGGTCTGGTGCACGGGATGCCCCCAGAGCCATGTGTGGTAGTGATTTTGGGCGTGGCAGGGGACTTAGCCCGTACGACCCTCGTGCCTTCACTCTATGCCTTGGGATGTCAGAGGCTGTTACCTGAGCCGTTTGCTCTGCTCGGGATGGCTCGCAGAGCCTGGGATAACGACACCTTTCGCGATACCATCCGGACCTATGCTCAGGAGAAAAAAGGCTTTAGTGATGAGACCTGGCGGCAGTTTGCCGCGCGTCTCCATTTTGTGCATGGCAATCTCGATGCGCCACCGACAGAAGACTATGCCAAGCTGCGTGAACGCCTCAAGGCGGTGCAGGCGGAGCACCACATTCCCGATAATGTGCTGTTTCATTTCTCTGTGCCGCCGCAGATCTATGGAGACATTGCCCACAAACTGGCTGCCGCCTCGCTCCTCACGAGTGACAGCGGTGGCTGGCGGCGCCTCATTATTGAAAAGCCGTTTGGCCGCGATGCGGCCTCGGCCCAGGTGCTCGACCGTCAACTGCTCCAGGTAGTCAGCGAAGAACAAATCTACCGTGTCGATCACTACCTGGGGAAAGAGACGGTCCAAAACATGCTGGTCTTCCGCTTTGCCAATCCAGGCTTCGAGCCGATCTGGAACCACCACTATATTGATCACGTGCAAATTACCGCGGCCGAGGATGAAGGCATTGGCACGCGCGCCGGGTATTACGATACCACCGGGGTGGTGCGTGACATGGTCCAGAATCATCTGCTGCAACTCCTCTGCATGGCCGCCATGGAACCGCCCGTGTCCTACGATGGGATCACCCTCCGCAACGAAACCGTGAAGGTGTTGCAGGCGATCCGTCCGGTAGATGCCCAACGTGACTGCGTCTTAGGGCAGTATAGGGTCGGGGAACTCGACCACCACGAACTCCGGGCCTACCGTGACGAGGAGCACGTACCGCCGGACTCCGCCACGCCCACCTTTGCAGCGCTCAAACTGACGCTGGATAATTGGCGCTGGGCGCGCGTGCCGTTTTACGTGCGCACGGGCAAACGACTGCCGCGCAAGTGCACGGAAATTAGCATTCATTTCAAGCCCACACCGCATCTGATGTTTCCTGTGGACAACGGCGACCAGTGGCCCAACAATATCTTGACGTTTTGCCTCCAGCCGAACGAAGGCATTGTGCACACCTTTTTGGCCAAGCAACCGGGACCCGACATCTGCCTGCGTCCGGTTACGATGCATTTTCGCTATGACCTGACCTTTGGCATTACCCACCCGCCGAGTGCCTACGAATGGTTGCTCCACGATGCTATGCAAGGCGATCAGACACTCTTTGCGCGCTCGGATTGGATCTACGAGGCCTGGTCGCTGGTCGACTCGGTGATTGCCTACTGGGAAGCGCGAGGGGCCCAAGACCTGCCGCTCTACCCTGCCGGCACGTGGGGACCCGCGGCCGCGGAAACGCTCGTAGCACGCGATGGCCGAGCCTGGCATATGGTCTGAGCGAAGGGCGTCGACAGAAGGGAGCCTGACTGGCATCTGCCTGAGCCACCTCTGTGCCATGCAGGTATTAGACCTCTCAAAATGAGAGGGTTAGAAACTTATTGCTACGCTTGGAAGGGAGCCTGACTCACACTTGTATGAGCCAGTCTGTATTATAGTTCTTAGGTCTCTAAAAATGAGAGGAATCTATCGTTTTGATAGGACAATACGACACTCTCTCTAATGCTCTCTAATACTCTCTAACGCTACTGGCGCGCCACTAGGCACTGCGCTGACACCCCGATTCTGTCGGGAGTTAGCCCCGTCTGTCCCAGAGTTTTCCCCAGAAGCAGTGGAGAAGTCCACTGGCGCTTTGTGCCGTAAGGATTTTCTCTGGCCGCAGGTGCACGAAAAACGCCCGTTTCTTCGACACAGGCTGTTGAGCGATTTTTTCCACCGCCAATGTGTAGAAAAATCCGTTACAAAAATCTATGTTCAGTTCACGCCCCATGTAGTATCTTTTTGCACACTGATCCAGGGGGCGCACTACGCTTGCTCGCCCCTATGACTCCAGCGCTGGACCTGTTACATGCTGCTAGGCTACATACGGGTTTCGAAATCTGATGGGTCGCAGAGCCTCGATCTACAACGGGATGCACTCCTTGCCGCAGGGGTGGCTCCAGACCGCATCTACGAAGATCTTGCCTCTGGTCGCCAGGACGCGCGTCCTGGCCTGGAGGCCTGTCTCAAGGCCCTGCGCCCAGAGGATACGCTGGTGGTGTGGAAGCTCGATCGGCTCGGGCGGAATCTCCGGCATCTAGTGACACTGGTCGAGACCTTGTACCGACGGGAGGTGGCATTGAAGGTCATGACTGGCCAGGGAGCGCAGATCGATACCACGACCGCCAACGGCCGCCTGGTTTTTGGGATTTTTGCGGCGTTGGCCGAATTTGAAGCCGAACTGATCCGTGAGCGGACGCGTGCCGGACTCGCGGCGGCTCGGGCTCGGGGGCGGCACGGCGGCCGGCCGCGCAAAATGACAAAAGCCGCGCTGCGCATGGCGATGGCCGCCATGGTGGATCGTGAGGCCAATGCGACAGAAGTGGCGCGGCGCCTGGGTATTGCCCGCACCACACTGTACCTCTACCTCAATGGAGATGGCTCCCCCAAAGCCTTGGGCCAAGCGCTCCTCAGGCGGGGCGCTGATGCCTAGTCCTGTACACGCAGCAGACAGCCTTCTCTTGGCCGGAGCAGCGCACACGGTCTAGAGGTCGTCGGCCTCGGTGGCTGCTGACCGCTGCGCTGCGTGCTCTGTGAAGCTTTAACGGCGCTAAGCTCTAAGAGAAAGCAGCGTAGATCGTTATCAGTAGTGGCTCCACAAGGATGGATGATAGTACCTATACTGGCATCTGGCACGATTTGTGCAATGCGATATAGGACGTCTAACCATAATACAGGCACCGTTGCACCGAGAAAAAATGCCATTTCTTTGGAATACAGTATCGTGTAAGGATAGTTTGTAGAAATATCTAATTGTGAGACGCTACCAGTATGTGGAGTGCCGAGAACGTTGTGGAATACAATGTGGGAAAAGAAAGTTTAAGATACAGTTGGACAACCCTTGAAGAATGTTTTAATATGTAACATGGTTAGTGAGAAAGTACCGGAATAGATTAGGGGAACAAAATAGGGTTGGCGATTCAGCTTTCGCAGGGCCAAGGTCGCCAACCCCTCCCGCCACGAGGGGGCGCCTCATGGCCTTTGTAATTATAGTAAAAGTTGTTACTTGGGGCAACTTGGGCGTACCCCTGCAGGCGCGCTTAGGCCTTCTTTTCGGGATAGAAAAGGCTTGAGTGCGCTTTTTTTTAAGCAAATGGGTATAGTGCGGTATGCTCTAGTCGTTGAGTCTTGCCGCACTGCGATAACGTTAGACGACATACGCTGCCAAGCAGCCTCTACACGCGTCGAGGTCAGCCTGACAGCGGTAAGCGAGACGGCCTCTCCAGAGGGTCGATGAGGAAGTACAGGGAAGCAGCCTGTAACTGAGAGGGCGAAGCTGTGAGGTAAGGAGGAGCACCATGCGAGACATTTGTGGACTCCACCGCATTCAACGAGCACTCATAGGCTGTTTGGTTCTGGCGCTGGGCCTAGGAGGATGTGCGTCATTGCCGTCGCTGCCAGCGCCGGCGGAGCACCAGCCCTTGAGCGGGAGGGGAGAAGAGCAACGACAGACCCCGACAGCGGGAATTGCGCTTGGACCAGGAGATGCCCTACGCGTGAGCGTGTACGATAACCCTGATCTGTCTCAGGAAGTGACGATCGGGGCCGATGGCGCTTTCTCCTATCCCTTGATTGGCCGCGTCCAGGCGGCTGGCCTGTCGGTGCGTCAACTCGAAAGCCTCTTAGCCAAGCGTTTTGCCGACGGTTACCTTGTATCTCCTCAAGTTGGGGTGACAGTGACCCAACATAAAAGCCAGCAAGTCTACGTCATGGGGGCTGTAAGCAAACCTGGGCCTTATCCGTTACAGCGTCAGACCACCCTCTTAGAGGCCTTATCTGCAGCAGGAGGACCGACTGCTGACGCAGGTTTTGAAGTCATTCTGACGCACGCTGCAGACCAACAAGCTCGGCCATCTGGCGCTTCCAAAGCCTCGGCTGCTGCAAACGGGCAGTCCGCTGTGCGGGTGTCGCTCGAACAACTAATGGCGGGCGGGCTGCCACAGCGTATTATGCTACAGGATGGTGACGTGGTCTATGTGCCGGCAGCGGCCTTCGTCTACCTCACAGGCGAGCTCCAGCGCCCTGGTCGGTATCGTTTGGAAAAGGATACCACCATCCAGAAGGCTGTAACACTTGCTGGCGGGTTTACCAAATTTGCTGCCACCAAGAGTATGACAGTCCAGCGTATGGTCGACGGGAAACGCGTGGATTTCCAGGCCGGCCCGAATGACCTTCTCCAGGCCGATGATGTTGTCGTGGTGCGCCCGAGTCTCTTTTAACCTCATCTCATAGCGTGCGATGCCGGCAAGCGCAGAACGTATGCCGGCATTGCATGTCAGGTCAACCTGCCTGAGACCAGGCCTCATCACAGGACTATCGCGTGTATAAAGATTTTTATGGTCTGAAAGAAGAACCCTTCAATATTACCCCTGACCCTCGTTTTCTGTACTGGAGTCAAAAACATCAGGAGGCTTTCCGGCATCTGGTCTATGGCGTCCAGAGTAATAAAGGGCTGGCGGTACTGACGGGTGAGCCCGGGACTGGCAAGACAGCCATTTTACGTGCTGTCACCGAGCATCTTAGTGAACAATACCCAGGGATTCATATTGCGTTTTTGGTGAATTCTAAGATCAATGTCCAAGATCTTTTTTGTCTTATTTTCGATGAGTTTGGTTTGGAAACGAATGAAGATAGCAAAAGTATGTATCTTATAAAGCTCAAAAACTTTTTGATGCAAAATCATTATAACAACCAAAAAAATATACTTATCCTTGATGAGGCGCAAAACTTTCATGCTGCGCTTTTAGAGGAGATACGTCTACTCTCCAATATGGAAATCGCAGGGGAAAAGCTGCTGCACATCTTTCTTGTTGGTCAACCTCAACTCCTTGAAAACGTGAAAACGCCGAGCCTCGGTCAATTAAAGCAACGGCTGGGCATTATGTACAATCTTCTCCCTCTCAATCGGTTAGAGACGGAACTCTATATTCAAAAACGCCTGAGCGTAGCCGGGGCGCATGAGGTCGACATGTTTAGGAGTGATGCGCTCGATGAGATTTTTTCCTGTGCTAAAGGCTTCCCACGGCTTATCAACATTATCTGTGATAACGCTTTACTCTTTGGATGTGCTACCAATACGTATCATCTCAGTCGAGACATCATCCGGCGCGTTGCGAAGGATATGGATATTAGTACCTCGGAGGAGGATGTCATCCCCGATAGCGGCCTGCTGACGCGTGCCCCGGCTCGCACGACCGAGCCCCGCACGGTGACTTCTCCCGTTGTCCCTCCGACCCCGCCGCCTACAGATGTGCGCCAGCCTGAGCCGACTGGAGCGCCAGCTCCTCAGCCGGCAGTGAGAGAGGATGCCGATCATATTATTCGGCGGAATACCGTTTTTTCTGAAGACCACTATTGGGACTATTGGGAGAGTCTGCTGCGCAAAAATCCCAGGAAGGATAACAATCTCATCTATACCTGGAAGCAGGCTGCTGAGCGCGAAGCGCGGCAGCGCTTGCGGCGTGTCCTCCTGATCGCTGTGGCGCTGCTCGGATTACTCGGCGGCATTGTCGGCGAACAACTCGGCTTGTGGTCGCTGCGTGCAGTTGTGGATCGTGCCGTGGAGATGGTGCGCCAGCGGGTGGCGCTGGTCTCTGGGATTGCGGCCGCTCCTGAGGCTGGGGGCGGGCGTGACCAGGGACGCCAGGTAGCGCCTCTCACCAGACGTACTCTCCCTACCACGACCTCTGGTCATGAGCGGGCTAGTGCTGGGACAGCTGTGCCGGCAGCGTCGCAGGAACCCGCACGGGCTCCCGTTCCTCCTGCTCTGCTGCCCAGTGGGCAGATGCCGACCATTGCGCCGGTGCAGCCCGTGGGTGAAGCAAAAGAATTAGCTATCAAAAAAGTGGTCGTTGTCCGTGCGGGAGATACACTGTCGCACATTCTCGCCCAAGAATACGGGGAATATACCAAAGTTGTCGTAGACCTAGTCAGCGAGGCCAATCCCGGCTTACGCAATATTCACTTTCTAGAGATCGGGCAGCGTCTGATTTTGCCAGAGCGTCCCGAGTGAGGGCAGGTATCGTATGGCAGACGTCCAAACTCTACCCCCCCCGCAGTATCCCTCACTGACCCCGCGCCGTCAGGAGGTGGAGTATGTCGTGCTTGAAGCTGACAGCAGCGCGCAAACCGGCTTTCATGACTACTTGCGCCTCTTCTGGCGTCGGAAATGGCTCTTCCTGCTGCCTGCGCTGTGTATCTTGCCATGGATTGGGCTCCTCGTGGCGACGCAGCCATACCTCTATAGCGCTACGACAACGGTCTTGATTGAGGATACGAGTCCGAGAGTTCTGGCCATTTCTGAGGTGGTGGGACCGGCACCAGGAACGGACTTCTATTATACACAGTATGAGATTATCAGAAGTAGAGCCGTGGCGGAAGCGGTGGTCGAGAAGCTGCAGCTTTATAGGCCTCAGCCCGCCAAAACCGACAGCCCAGAGATGGCCATTTTGAAAACCATTCGAGCCTTTCCGGGACGCGTGTGGCAAGCCGTGCTCGCCAGTGTGACGCCTCGTGACCATAAGGCTTCCACAGCCGGTGCCGAGGCCTCTCCTGCAGCAGCGGCGTTAGCCGACCAGCAGCGGCAGCAAGCGGTCAGTCGCTTGCAGGCTGCGCTGAAGGTCGTGCCGCGTAAGGGCATCGACAAGACGGGCACAAAGCTGGTTGACATTATCGTCGAAGGCGATGACCCGCATCAGGTGGTGCAGCAAGTGAACGCTGTGGCTACTGCCTATGTGCAGCAAAACTTAGACAAACGCCTCGATGCTTCCCGCAAGGCGAGCGTCTGGTTACGTAAGGAAGCGGACAGCCTCCGCGACAGAATCGCCGAAGGGGAACGCCGGATCCATACCTTGAAAGAGGACAAACGCCTCGTTGGGAATGAGACTAGCAATCTCCAGACGGCAGATTTGCAGAGCTTGGGCTCGTTAAATATGTCCTATCTGGATAAACGCCGGGAACGTCTGACGCTCCGTGCAGAGGTCGATGAGCTGCGGAAATTCTTGGCGAGCCCGGATCTGGCACAAAGTGCCAAATATCCTACCCTCGTCAATAACCCCGCGATTAGTACCTTGCGCATGCGCTATACCGATTTGCAGATTCAGGCGACCGAACTGGGCAAGAAGTTTATGGATAAACATCCCAAGATGGTGGCCCTGGCGGAACAGATGGCGGAGGTGCGCAAGGCGGTCATAGGCGAAGTGCAACGCGTCATTGCCAGTCTTGAGAATCAATACAATACCTTGACAACCCAGGAAAGTGAACTCAAGCAGTTGTTTAACACCCAGAAAACGAGCGTGATTCAGTCCGAGAAGGACGTGACGTCATATGAGGCATTGCGCCGCGATTTGGACATTCAGAAAGCGATGTACCAGGAAGTCTCCAAGCGTCTCACTGAAACGAGCATTACCACGGCGCTGGAGAACAACAACGCCACCATTGTGGAGACAGCCTTGGCAGAGAGCCCGGTGCCCTCAGGGGCAATAAAATACATGCTGCTCGGTTTTGTACTGAGCCTGGGATGTGGGGGAGGCCTCACTTTGTTGGCCGAGGGGTTCGATAAGCGCTTCAAAAATGTGGCAGAGGTTGAACGGGCCCTGGCGCTCCCATTTTTGGGCTTTATCCCGCGTCACGCCCTGCCGAAACATCGCCTTCCAGCCCTTATTACCTTGCAGAAGCCCTGGTCATCAGCGGCAGAGGCCTATCACACGGTGCGCACCTGGATCCAACTGTCCCAACCGCCGCTGCGGAGTGTGCTCGTGACCAGTGCCTGTTCCCGTGAAGGCAAATCCACAACCGCAGCGAATCTCGCGGTATCGTTTGCCCAACTCGGTCGACACGTCCTGCTGGTAGAGGCAGATTTGCGGCATCCGTCGCTGCACCGGATCTTTGGGGACATCCAAGGCCAAGGATTGACGGACGTGCTGGTGCGCGGGGTGGAGTGGCATAGTGTCGTGCAGGAGGCGCCGATAGACAATCTCAAAATCCTGTTCGCCGGTGCCTGCCCCTTAAATCCTACGGAATTGTTAAGCATGGCACGGATGCAGCATCTTATAGAGCAGTGGAAGACCTGTTTCGATCTGGTGATCTTTGACTCCCCTGTCGTCTTGTCGATTCCTGATGTGATGATTCTGGCTCCGATGATGGATAGTGTGCTCCTGGTGCATTCGCAGGGACGCAGCACGCGTGCCATGGCAATGGAGACAAAACAGCTTTTGGAAAGAGCTGGTGCCAGGTTGCTGGGGATCATTTTTAATAATGTCTATCCGAAGGAGGAACACTATTACTCTTCGGATTACTATGGCAGTAAGTATGATGCTGCAGTCACCTCCGGGCGTCTCCAGCAGGGCACTGCAGACCGCGACGCGGTGACGCCGGCTATAGAGGTACGCCCCACCATGGTAGTGCCCCCTGCCTCTGAGCCCGCGGCCGTGGTCGTACGCAGGGAGGGAGAGAGTGAAGGTTTGCACATCACCCTCCATACGGTGGCACCGCGCCGTCATATCGGTGCGCGGCAGGCGACTGCTGGCACGGTCTTCCTGATTGTCGACGTGGAAATAACCAACTCTGGCGCTTTTGGGCACCTGTTTGACCCCGCTCAGAGTGTCCTGAGTACACGTGAAGGGACGGACTATGGGCGGGCTCTGGCGTCATTTATTCCGATCCACGGTGCGAATGATGACGCCGATGGGCTGCAGGCAACATCGGCGTTGAGGCATTACGATGCCGCGCTGACGGCGCAGATCGGCGGCTTTGCCACCGTCGTAGAAATCGCTGCTGATCAGACCAGGCGAGGGAGCATCGTCTATCGTATTCCTGAGGCGAGCGGATCGTATACGTTTGTGTATAGCAATCCGCCTATCGCTCTCACGATACCTTTCACGTTGCACATCTCATAAGTGGACACCGAGATATATGATGAAACGCTGCATCGATCTCGTCCTTGCCTGTATCGGTTTGATTCTCGTGCTCCCATTCTTCCCCATTATCGGCCTGTTGATTAAGCTCGATTCACGGGGACCGGTGTTGTATCGCAGTGAGCGCATTGGCAAAAATGGCAAGCCCTTTAAAATGTATAAGTTCCGCACCATGTTTGAGACCCCCTTACCTGTTGGGGCCAGTGTCTGTCCACAAGACGATCCGCGCGTGACCCCGTTTGGTCGCATTCTGCGTCGTACCAAGATGAATGAGCTGCCGCAACTGCTCAATGTTCTCAAGGGTGAGATGACGTTTGTCGGGCCACGCCCGGAGGCGCCTGATCTGGCGGCCTTATACCCCGATTACGCCAAGGCCATTTTTACCGTGACTCCTGGGCTAGTTGGGCCAAACCAAATCCTCGGTCGCAATGAGGAAGAGTGGTATCCTCCAGGCGTGGATCCACAGCAGTACTACATCGAAGAAATTCTTCCCAAGAAACTGCCGCTTGATCTGGAATATGTCCGTCATCCGTCGCTCGTGAAAGATGTACAATACCTGGTGCTGGGCATCAAAGAAACCGTCTGCAAAGCGATCAGTTGGAAGCTCGTGCTGCAGAACAAATCCCAGATTTACTTGTTAGGCATCGATGTTCTGCTGAGCCTGACCTCGTTTGGGCTGGCGCATCTCCTGCGCTTTGCGGGGCTTGTTGAAGCGCAAGAAATCAGCCCCTTTCTGAACCTGTTACCTTTTATAGTACTGATGCGTCTTCCCTGTTTTGTGTACTTTGGTCTCTATCGTACCCTCATCCGTTATATATCGTATACGGATATATGGAATGTCTTGAAAGCCATCTCGACCAGCAGCATTCTCTTTATCGGCCTCACGTTTCTCTTCAATGTTCGCACCTTCCCGCGCTCGGTCTTGTTCATTGATGGACTCTGCCTCTTGGTCTTTATGACCGCGGTGCGTCTGGGGTTGCGACTCCTCAGCGCCTGGCAGAGCCGGTCGCAGATGGCTGAGGAGAAGAAGCGACGGGTGTTCATCTTTGGGGCGGGCAATGCCGGAGCCCTGGTATTCCGTTGTTTACGGGCGTCCCAGGAAGCGTATGAGGTGATCGGCTTTCTCGATGACGATCCGGCCAAGCGGCATAAAACCCTCTATGGCCGCAAGGTGTTGGGCAATCGCTTTAACCTGGAGGCGCTGGTGGAGCTCTATCAAGCCCATGAGGTGCTGCTGGCTCTACCGAGTGCTCCTGCACGTGAGATCGCAGCGATTGTGCAAGCCTGTCAAAAAGCGGGGGTACCCTATCGGTTTTTCCCAACGCTCTCTGAAGGGCAGGGGGGGCAACGAGCCGAACCGTTGTTCGAGACCCCTGACGTGCCGCTTACCTCTACCTCGCTGCCAGCCATACTGACGGGGAAACGGGTGCTGATCGCCGGCACTAGCGGCGCGGTGGGGCTGGAACTCTGTCGGCAGATTCTGCGCTTTGCTCCGGAGCGTCTGCTGGTGCTCGAGCGCTATGAGCCATCGCTGACGGCGCTCGTCTCGCAACTCCAGCAGACGTTTCCCGCGGCCCGTATTACGCCGATTTTGTGTCCACCAGCGGGGAATGCCAACCTCGAAGCGGTGTTTGCGGAGTATAGCCCGCATGTGGTGTTTCAGAATGCCATGCGGAAGTACCTGCCGTTTTTTGACTTTCAGACTGCCAGCATTCTGCATGCCAATTACCTGGCCACATTTGCGCTGGCTAAACAGGCCATGCGCAGTGGCTCTACGCACTTTGTCCTGGTGTCGTCTGAGGCAGCGCATAAGCGGGGTAATTTGATTGGCGATTCGCTGCGCGCTGTGGAAATCGGCTTGCGGCAATTCTTTGCGCCCACGGCGACGCGTTTGGTCATTGTGCGGTTATGTGACGTGCTGGAAAATCGTGGTGGCATTGTAGCGCGGCTGGAAGGGCAGATTGTAAACCATGAACCGATCATTTTACCTTATTGCAATGCGAAGCATGCGCTGCTCTCGAAGGACGCCATGGTGCACTTCATCCTCGATGCGCTCGGCTTGGCGGAGTCGCTGGCCCCCAGGGAAGGCATCTTTGTCTGTCCATCGGCCTCTGCGGTGTCATTACTTGACGTCGCCCAGCGGCTTGCCATGCTCCATGGCTATCGGCTTGGCACCGATATTCCGCTGTATTTCCTTGAGGAGCCCCCAGCCGTAGCGCCCTTGGAGGAAGCGCATGAGTCACGTCTCTCCACCAGGTATGTCACCACGGCGAATCCTAGCATCAGCTTGCTGCAAGAAATACCCTTGACGTCCTCACACGTCCTCACCACAGCGGTGCACGATCTCCTGAATATGCAGGAGGGGGACCTGGCGGATGCTGGGTGGGAACATCTGACCCGTACCCTGCTGGAGTGTGCGGCACAAGGGCCATATGCTGCGTAAAGGCCCACCCGCACCGCGTTATTGTACTCGTCCCGCACGCGGGATGAGGCTCAACCTCTCGTCAGGGAGTGGCATAGTATGGTGACACCGTCACCTGCTTCTTCGGCTGAGTCAGCATCCCTTGTGGCCTTTCCCCCGTGGCCTACGCTGCGTGTTTTGCTGACAGGGGCAGGGGGATTCATCGGCAGTCATCTCGCGGAACGACTGGTGCGCGCTGGCGCCCGCGTGCGCGCGTTCGTGCATTATAACTCGCGCAATGATAGGGGACTGTTGGAATACGTGGACGACGACGTGCAGACCGCCCTGGAAGTCGTGCTTGGAGATTTGACCGATGCCACCATGGTGCGTCGCGCTGTTGCCGATTGCCAGATCGTCTTTCATCTGGGGGCACTCATTGCTATCCCGTATTCCTATCAGGCGCCGCGCCACTTCATTGATACCAATGTCATTGGGACGCTGAACGTGCTGCAAGCCTGCCTGGAGGAGCGCGTTTTGAAGGTGGTCCACACGTCCACAAGCGAAACGTATGGATCGGCCCGCTACACCCCTATGGATGAACACCATCCCCTGCAAGGACAGTCACCGTACGCCGCGAGCAAAATTGCCGCTGACAAGCTGGCGGAAAGTTTTTATTGCTCCTTCAACCTTCCTGTTGCCACCATGCGTCCGTTCAATACCTTTGGGCCACGCCAATCGGCGCGCGCGGTCATTCCCACCATCATGAGCCAGGCCCTGGCTGGCGACACGATCCGCCTGGGCGCTTTAACGCCGGTGCGCGATTTTACCTTTGTCGAGGATACTGTGACGGCCTTTATGAAAGTGGCCGAGGCGTCAGACACGATTGGACAGGTGGTCAATATTGGCACTGGACAGGGCGTCACGATCGGCGATGTGACGAATATGGTGCTCAGCATGTGTAGCGGACCGAAACAGGTGATAGCTGACCAGGAGCGCCTCCGCCCCGCCAAGAGCGAAGTCCTGGAACTCGTGTGCAATAACGCAAAAGCCAAAGCGCTGCTGGGATGGGAGCCGCAGTACACCTTGCTGCAGGGGTTACACGAGACTTTTGCGTATATCAAAGAGCATTTGCATTTGTACAAAGTTCGCACGTTTACGCTGTGATCGTGGCCAGAGAGGAGGTACACCGTGCAAGCGGTCATTCTCGCCGGAGGCAAGGGCACCCGCCTACTTCCATTTACTAACGTCTTCCCAAAACCATTAGTGCCCCTTGGAGAAAAACCCATCCTCGATACGATCCTGCGGCAACTGAAGCATTTTGGTTTTACGCATGTCACCCTCGCGGTGGGATACATGGCAGAGATGATTCAGACGTATGTCAACCATGGCGAGCGATATGGTCTCGACATTACGTATAGCTTTGAGGATGAGCCCCTTGGGACCGTTGGTCCTCTGGCCCAGATGGACCACCTTGAGCAAAGCTTTTTGGTCATGAATGGTGACGTAATCACCAATCTTGACTATAGCGACCTCTTCCAGTTTCACCACAAGCACAAGGGCTTGGTGACCATTGGAACGTATGAAAAGAATTTCAAGATCGATCTCGGTATTATCGATCATGAAGTCAACAACCACATTACTGACTATATCGAGAAACCCATACGCGTATACCAGGTCAGCATGGGTGTCTACGTGTTCGAGCGTGAGGTGCTGCAGTATATCGAGCCGCACAAGTATCTGGACTTCCCTGACCTGGTGAAACGTCTCCTGGCCAATGGCCGGTCCGTCGTGAGCTATCCCTTTAATGGCTATTGGCTCGACATCGGCAACCATAGCGACTACGAAAAAGCCCTCGAAGAGTACGAAAACATCAAGGGAAATCTGCACCTAGACCCCTAGAGGCAGGGGGTGCCATACAAGAGGACGTACTATCGTGAGTCTCTGGAATGTGCCATTGGCAGACATCGATCTGGGCGATGAGGAAATCGGTGCTGTGACCGAGGTGTTGCGCTCGAAATGGCTCTCCATGGGGCCGGTGACCGCGGAGTTCGAGCAGCAATTTGCCACTATGGTGGGGGTCAAGCACGCGTTTGCCGTGACCAATTGCACGGCGGCGCTGCACCTGGCGCACCTGGTCCTTGGTGCGGGACCAGGCGATACGGTCGTCTGTCCGTCACTGACCTTTGTGGCCACGGCCAATGCCATTCGCTATACCGGCGCCGCACCGGTCTTTGCTGATGTCACGGGCACCGAGAACTGTAACATCTCCTCGGAGAGCATTGCTTCCTGTCTGGACGCGACCACCAAGGGCATCTGTGTGGTGCATTATGGCGGCTATCCCTGTGACATGGACAGCATTATGACGCTGGCACGACGGCATGGGCTGTATGTGGTAGAGGATGTGGCACATGCCCCAGGGGCCGGCTGCTGGGTGACGTTGCCTGGCCATGGGCCAGGCGGGGATAGCGAGTGGGTCTTCAAACGGTGTGGTAGCATTGGTGATATTGGCTGCTTTAGCTTTTTCTCCAATAAAAATCTCGCTACTGGCGAAGGTGGCATGCTGACCACAGACCAGGACGTGTTAGCTGAGCGCATCAAACTGCTGCGCTCGCACGGTATGACGAGTCTGACATGGGATCGTGACCGTGGCCACAGCTTTAGTTATGACGTCATGGCCTCCGGCTTTAATTACCGTATTGATGAGATGCGCTCGGCGCTCGGCCTGGTACAGCTCCGTAAGCTCGAGGCCAACAACCAGCGACGGGCGGAGGCGGTGAATCGGTATCACGAGAAGCTGGCGGGACTCGCAGGCATCACCTTGCCGTTCGCGCATTACGAAGGCACCTCGTCCTACCACCTGCTGCCCATTGTGCTGCCAGCAGATGAGCAGCGGCCAGGGTTTACGGAGTTCCTGAAGGAGCGCGGGATTCAGACCAGTATGCATTACCCGCCCATCCATCAGTTTACGTATTACCGCTCCTGCACCACGCCTAAGGCGTTGCCGGTGACGGAGCAGTTAGGGCGGCGTCTGGTGACGTTGCCGCTCTATCCGCATATCACTCTCGAGCAAATCGACGCTGTCGTGGAGGCTGTGACCACATGGCACAGCCAACACGTGTAACTTATTGATAGGTACGCCCTGGGTTAAGACGATGAGCACACGAGTATTATCTGCACCGAGACCCTCTGCTGCCGCCATGGCAGAATCGATTCTCGTTATCGAACCTGGCCGGACGGAAAAGAACTACTGGGCGGATCTCTGGCGGTACCGAGAACTCTTTATTATTTTGGTCTGGCGCGATCTCTCTGTGCGCTATAAGCAGACCATCATTGGCATTACCTGGGCCCTCCTCAGGCCGTTTCTGACGATGGTAGTGTTCACCGTGATCTTTGGCCGGGTGGCGGGGCTGCCCAGCGATGGGCAGGCGCCGTATGTCTTGCTGGTCTGTGCTGGTATGCTGCCATGGACGCTGTTTTCCACGTCGCTGAGCGAGGCCTCCCAGAGCCTGATTAACAACGAGAGGCTCATCAGCAAGGTCTATTTCCCCCGGTTAATCGTGCCGACAGCCACGGTGCTGACAGCTTTCGTCGATTTCCTCATAAGTTTTGTCATCCTGCTGGGGCTGTTGGCGTACTATCAATACGTCCCGGACTGGCATATGCTGCTCCTGCCGCTGTTCGTCGTCCTGACCTTGCTGGCCAGCTTGGGCCCTGGCCTATGGATTACCGCGCTCAACGTGAAATATCGAGATTTCCGCTATGTGATCCCCTTTTTCGTACAGTTTGGTGTGTACGTCTCCCCAGTCGGCTTCAGCAGCCATGTCATCCCACAACACTGGCGGCTGCTCTACAGCCTCAATCCCATGGTGGGGGTCATCGACGGATTCCGCTGGTGCATTCTCGGTAGTGACAGCTCAATCTATTGGCCCGGTTTCGCTCTCGGTTTTGCCCTCGTCGCCTGCTTCCTCTGGCTGGGCGTTCGCCAGTTCAGGAAGATGGAGAAGAGGTTTGCGGATCTGATATAAAGATTGACGTTGAAGAGAGGGACAGGAGCTCCCAATGAAAGGGATTATCCTCGCCGGTGGTACAGGGACCAGACTCTTTCCATCTACTTTGGTGGTTAGCAAACAACTGTTGCCTGTCTATGATAAGCCTATGATCTACTACCCGTTGTCTACCTTGATGCTGGCAGGCATTCGGGACATATTGGTGATCTCCACTCCAGAACATCTCCCACTCTTTCGTCAGTTGTTGGGTGACGGGAGCCAATGGGGCCTGTGTCTGTCCTATGCTGTACAGCCCAAGCCAGAAGGCTTGGCGCAGGCCTTCATTATTGGGCGAGAGTTTGTGCAGCACGAGCAGGTTGCGCTCGTTCTGGGAGATAACGTCCTTTATGGAGATGGACTATCGCACACGCTCCAGGCTGCTGCGAGTCAGCAAGCCGGTGCCACCGTCTTCGGTTATTGGGTGAAAGATCCCGAACGCTATGGGGTCGTAGAACTCGACGCCCATGGCCAAGCCGTGGGATTGGAGGAAAAGCCGGCGCGTCCGCGTTCCCATTATGCGGTGACTGGTTTGTATTTTTACGATAACCGGGTCCTTGATATCGCTGCCCAACTGAAGCCTTCCGCCCGCGGGGAATTAGAGATCACGGACGTGAATAACGTCTACCTGGCGCTCGGAGCACTACGCGTCGAGTTATGGGGGCGTGGTATGGCTTGGTTAGATATGGGCACTCAGGAGTCCTTGCTGCAGGCAGCCAATTTCATAGAGGCTGTCGAGAGTCGCCAGGGCCTGAAGATTGCCTGTGTAGAGGAAATTGCTTACCGCAGGGGCTATATTAGCATAGACCAAGTTGAGGCTTTGGCACAACCAATGCTCGCCAGCAGCTACGGGCAATATTTGCTGCACCTGGTACGACAGGAGCGTATGGACTTCTGAAAGTGGCTGCCCCAGTCTTGCGCAGGGTGAAATTGTAAGGGTTATCGGCACTATGGGCGACGGCTTCCCGCACACTATCCTGGTCACCGGTGGTACCGGCTTCATTGGCTGTCACTTCGTCCGGCACATGTTGCGCACTGACGCGCAGGTGCAGCTCGTTAATGTGGACCTGCTCACCTATGCCGGTTCGCTGGACAACCTCAAGGACCTCCCGGCGCCTGACCACCATACCTTCGTGCACGGCGACATCTGTGACCGCGCTTTGATTGATCAACTGCTACGTGAATATGCAATTGACACTATCGTGCACTTTGCAGCGGAATCGCATGTCGATCGGTCTATTACCGGACCAGCCGCTTTCGTCCGGACCAATATCATCGGGACCTTCACCCTCCTAGAGGCCGCTCGTGTCTTCTGGTTACACGAGAAGGGCTGGGATGCTCGCACCTGCCGCTTTCACCATGTTTCTACTGATGAGGTCTATGGTACCTTAGGCCCCGATGATCCACCCTGCATCGAAACCACTCCCTATGCTCCTAACTCCCCCTATGCAGCGAGCAAAGCGGCCGCAGATCATTTGGTGCGTGCTTATCATCACACCTATGGATTGCCCACCACGACCACCAACTGTTCCAATAACTACGGCCCCTTCCAGCACGCAGAGAAATTCATTCCCACCATTATTCGCTCGTGCCTTGAAGGCAGACCCATTCCAGTATATGGCGACGGCTCCAACATCCGCGACTGGCTGTATGTTGAGGATCACTGTACCGGTCTCGACCTTGTCCTCCGCCACGGACGCGTAGGGGAAACATACAACATCGGGGGTTGGAATACTCTGAAGAATCTGGACATCGTCCATCTTATCTGTGCTGTCCTCGCTACACTCACTGGCCAAACTGCAGACCAGTTCACGCGCCTTATCCGCTTTGTCACAGACCGCCCGGGTCACGACTGGCGGTATGCCATTGATGCTACAAAGATACAGAAAGAACTCGGGTGGTACCCTGCCGAGACTTTCGAGACCGGGCTCCGTAAGACGGTAGCGTGGTATTTTAACAAGTTTTAAGTCTTAAGCGTGCAACTTCCTATGAGCGATATCGTTATCAAAGCCGAAAACCTCGGGAAGAAATACATCATCGGCCACGAGGCCACGAACGGCCGCTACACGGCTCTGCGTGATGTGCTGATGCAGAACGCCCGCGGCCTGTGGCATAAGACCAGGGATCTGGTGCAGGGCAAGCCCATCATCCAAGGCGACACGCTGGAAGAGGTGTGGGCTCTTCAGGACGTGAGCTTTGAAATTCGGCGCGGGGAGGCCGTGGGCATCATCGGCCGTAACGGGGCAGGAAAAAGCACGCTCCTGAAGATTCTGAGCCGCATCACCGAGCCTTCCACTGGCCGGGTAACCATCAAAGGACGCGTAGCCAGCCTGTTGGAAGTGGGCACCGGTTTTCACTACGAGTTGACCGGGCGGGAGAACATCTACCTGAACGGCGCCATCCTGGGCATGACCCGCCAGGAGATCAAGCGCAAGTTCGATGAGATTGTGGCCTTCGCCGAAGTAGAGCAGTACCTGGACACGCCAGTGAAACGCTATTCCAGCGGCATGTACGTGCGCCTGGCCTTCGCTGTGTCTGCGCACCTGGAGCCGGAGATCCTGGTGGTAGATGAGGTGCTGGCGGTGGGAGATGCGGCATTTCAGAAGAAGTGCCTGGGGAAGATGGGCGATGTGGCACAAGGGGGGCGGACTGTACTGTTTGTGAGCCACAATATGGCTACGGTATCTAGTCTTTGTTCGACAGCCTATCTTCTTGAACAAGGGCGCTTAGTATCATTTGGCGTTTCACAAAAAGTCATTGATCAATATATTCGAAGTTTGGATAAGCTCACTAGCTCTTTACTGAGTGACCGGAGAGACCGCAAAGGGGATGGTAGATTGCGCTTTACCAAAGTCACCATTGTGAATGCCGATGGGATGCCGGTAGACAATGTGCGATCCAACGACAATATCGAGCTGATTTTATCTTACGAAATCCCCGATGGCAGACCAAAGCATAATGTCTCAGTCAGCATATCGTTCTACGGAACGTTTGGAGAGCACTTGTTCACCTGTTCGAGTAGGATGCTGGACAGCGATTACCAGATCCTACCCACCAGGGGACAACTGATTTGCAAGTTGAATAGACTGCCACTGTCTCCTGGCAACTACCTTTTCAACGTGTACTGTGAAATCAATGGTGTCCTTGCTGACTGGGTACTCGAAGCTGGTGCTCTATCCGTTATTGAAGGTGATTATTTTGGTACTGGCCGTTTACCACCCGCAACTCATGGCGGATTTTTGGTACCCCATGAATGGGATTTGGATATCAGTGATTCGTTCTAACCTAGAAAAAATGCATTCATACATCCCTTTCAGGGAAGCAATTTGATGAACACAGTTTTGCCTGTCATTCTTTTCGCCTACGCCCGTCCCAATCACCTGCGCCAAACGTTGGCTTGCCTGCGTGCAAACCAAGTGCCACAGCTTTATGCCTTCAGCGATGGGCCACGCATGCCGGATAAGGCGCCGGCTGTGGCTGAAGTCCGGCACATCCTGCGCTCCATTGACTGGTGTGAGATGGTGATTTGTGAGCGTGAGACGAACCTGGGATTGGGCCGTTCTATTCTCACCGGTGTCACTGAGGTCTTGAAGCAGCATGAGGCGGCGATCGTGTTTGAGGATGATCTGGTGTGCGTTCCAGGCACCTACGCCTATCTCTGCGCAGCCCTGGAACACTACTGGGATGATGCTCGTATGATGAGCGTGACCGGTTGGACGCATCCTAGCGTCACACCGGGTACGATAACCAATCAGCCGTACTTCGATGGCCGTGCTGAGTGTTTGGCGTGGGGCACGTGGGCTAGGGCGTGGCAGGGCATGGAGCAGAATGCCAAAACGCTCATGCAACTGTGCGCAAGACAGGGAAGCGATGTCTACCGCTACGGCGCCGACCTGCCAGCAATGGCCGAAGCAGAGTTACAGCGGAACATCTGGGCGGTACGCTTCTTGTACTGGCATATCCTGCATCGCGGACTGTGCCTGCGCCCGCCGTGGAGTATGGTAGAACACATCGGCTTCGATGCCCAGGCAACCAATGGTACGAGCGCCGGCCAATGGGCCAGCCCGCCACTGCGGCCGTGCCCACCAATACCGCCGCAATGGCCTGAGCCGGTAGAATACCCAGAGTGTCGCAAGTTGTGGCAGCAGATTTACGGTACGCGGCCGACCTGGTATGGACGTTTGTATCGTTTCACGCGTCGCAGGGCCGCAAGCGCTCTGCGGCGCGTCGGCAGTTTGCTGAAATGAAGAGGCTATGGTTGCTCCATGACGCCTAAGGCATTCATCAAGCTGTTTGCTCCACCCGTGCTGGTGCAGGGCTATCGTCTCCTGCGTGGGAGGCAGGCAAACAGCGTCTACGGCCTATCCGGTGATTACGGTTCCTGGAACGAAGCGGTGCGTGCCAGCACGGGCTACGATAGCCCGGTTATCCTGGAAAAGACCAAGACAGCGCTGCTGCAGGTCAAAAACGGCCAGGCGGCCTACGAACGTGACTCGGTCGTATATGCTGAGATCCAGTATTCCTGGCCGCTGCTGGCTGGCCTGCTGTGGGTCGCCGCGCAGTCTTGTGGGAGACTCAATGTGCTGGATTTCGGTGGCTCTCTGGGCAGCACTTATTTCCAGAATCGTGCCTTTCTGCGCCGTCTGACCGCGGTAAGATGGAACATCATCGAGCAGCCCCGGCATATCGAGACCGGCAGAGGATGGTTCGAGGATGAGGCGCTCAAATTCTATCTCTGTATCGAGGACTGTGTAGCGGAGACCCAGCCCAATGTGGTGCTTCTCAATGGCGTTTTGCAGTACCTGGAGCGTCCCTATGACATTTTATGTGGACTGTTGGAGTTGCCCTGTGACCATGTCATCATCGACAGAACGCCCTTCTGGGATGGCCCGACAGACAGGTTGTGCGTGCAACACGTGCCGCCCAGCATTTACCCAGCCAGCTATCCGAGCTGGATTCTCTCTATGCGACAGCTTCGTTCCCATCTACACGACGGCTGGGAGGTTGTAGCGGAATTCGACAGTCTGGACAAGCTTGAGGGGCCCGTCGATGTTGCCTATAGAGGCATGATTCTTACAAAGAGGAACTGTTGTAGCCATTTTCTCAGAGAGCGAAATAACCAGTGAACTCTTTCCTAAGGCAAAAGGCACTTATCACAGGTGGGCTAGGCTTCATCGGCGCAACCCTGGCGCGCCGACTGGTGGACTTGGGTGCTTGTGTTACGCTCGTGGACAGCCTGATCCCTGAATATGGCGGCAACCTCTTCAACATTGCCGACATCAAGGACAGCGTTTGTGTCAACATCTCTGATGTGCGCGACGAACACAGCATGCGCTACCTGGTACAGGGTCAGGACTACCTGTTCAACTTGGCCGGCCAGACTAGCCACATGGATTCTATGCAGGAGCCGTATACGGATCTTGAGATCAATGCTCGGGCTCAACTCTCAATTTTAGAGGTATGCCGCAAATACAACCCTGAGATCAAGATCGTCTTTGCCAGTACCCGCCAGATCTACGGCCAACCCGATTACCTGCCTGTAGACGAGCGACACCTGTTACATCCGACGGATGTGAATGGCATCAACAAGATGGCGGGCGAATGGTATCACATCCTCTACAACAACGTCTATGGCATCCGGGCCTGCGCTCTCCGCCTCACCAATACCTATGGCCCGCGTATGCGCGTGAAGGACGCCCGCCAGACCTTCTTGGGTATCTGGATCCGTCTTGTCGTGGAGGGCCAACCCTTTGAAGTGTGGGGTGGCGAGCAGTTACGAGACTTTACCTATGTGGACGACGCGGTGGAGGCCTTTCTCCTGGCTGCGACCCGAGATGAGGCCAATGGCCAGGTATTCAATCTTGGCGGCTGCGAAGTGATTAGTCTGCGGGAACTCGCCGACCTGCTGGGACAAGCCAATGGCGGCGGCTCATACCAGATACGCACCTTTCCTCCCGACCGCAAGCGCATCGATATCGGTGACTACTACGCTGACGACCGTCGCATCCGTTCTGAGTTGGGCTGGGTGTCCCGGGTAAACTTGCAGGAGGGGCTAGCCCGCACCCTGGCCTATTACCGAGAACATCTGGAGCACTATCGATGAGCCTGAGCCAACCAGTTATGATACCGCAGACCGACCCCAAAGCCAATTACCTCGCCCATCGGGCTGAGATTGACGCTGCGGTCCAAAGAGTGCTGGAGAGCGGCTGGTACATCCTGGGACGAGAGGTGGAAGCCTTCGAGCAAGAGTTTGCCGCCTACATAGGGGTGCATCATGCCATTGGTGTGGGCAGCGGTACCGACGCCCTCGAACTGGCGCTGCGGGCCTGCGGCGTGGGAGCGGGCGACTTGGTGTTCACCGTTTCTCACACGGCGGTGGCCACTGTAGCAGCCATTGAACTGGTCGGCGCCATGCCTGTGCTGGTAGATATCGACCCAGCCGCCTATACCCTGGACCCCCAATGCCTGGAGGCGGCGTTGAGCCACCCGCCAGCCGGCACGCCCAAGGCCATTATCCCTGTGCATTTATATGGGCATCCGGCCGACATGCCGGCAATTCTTGACCTGGCGCGCCGTCACGGGCTGTACGTGATCGAGGACTGCGCCCAGTCTCATGGCGCCACCCTGGCCGGTCGCATGACCGGAACCTGGGGTGATATTGCTGCTTTCAGTTTCTACCCCACCAAGAATCTGGGCGCGCTGGGCGACGGTGGCATGGTCATGACGGACGACCCTGCACTGGCCGAACAGGTGCGCCTGTTGCAGCAATATGGCTGGCGCGAACGGTATGTCAGCGATGTCCCCGGTGGCAATTCGCGGCTGGATGAACTGCAGGCAGCCATTTTGCGGGTGAAGTTGCGCTACCTGGACATAGAGAACGAGTACCGCCAAAGTCTAGCGCAGACATACAATACTTTACTGGCAGATGCAGAGCTGTCTGTGCCAGCGGTCCATCTGGGTGCAACCCACGTGTACCACCAATACGTGGTACGTCTGCCGCAGCGCGAAGCGCTGCGGACGTATCTACGTCAGGAAGCGATTGGCACGCTCATTCACTATCCAGCACCGGTGCACCTACAGCCGGCCTATCGCCATCGTCTGCCGCTCGTAGCTCCTTTGCCATGGACCGAGGAGATTGTCCCGCAGGTACTCAGCCTACCCATGTTTCCACAACTGCGTGAGGATCAGGTCCAGCGCGTCGGCGAGCGTATTGCCCATTTCCATAGACAGAAAGCAGTTAAATTCTAATGTATTATTTCTGTACGTATTTTGATCAGCACTATCTAGCTCGCGGACTGGCCTTATATCGTTCGCTTCGAGAGCACTGTCCTGCATTCAAGCTCTGGGTGTTGTGCATGGACCATGAAACCTATCAGTGCCTGGAGATGCTTGGCCTTCCCGGGCTGTATCCAATTGCCCTGCACGAGTTCGAGCGGCATGACGAACTGCTGCAAAGTGCCAAGCAGAATCGTTCCAGGATTGAATACTACTTCACGTGTACGCCTTCCTTGCCGCTGTATGTCTTCCAGAACTGGCCAGAGGTCGATCTCATCACCTACTTGGACGCAGATCTCTTCTTCTTCGCTAGTCCAGCGCCCCTCTTCGAGGAACTAGGCACAGGTTCCATCGCCATCATCGGCCATCGTTTCCCACCACACCTGCGGCAGAACGAAAGATACGGCATCTATAACGTTGGCTGGCTTTCCTTTCGGCGTGATGCGAACGGGCTGACCTGTCTGTACTGGTGGCGTGAACGGTGTCTTGAGTGGTGCTATGACCGGGAAGAGGATGGCCGTTTTGCCGACCAGAAGTATCTGGATGACTGGCCAAGCCGCTTTCAGAATGTGGTCGTGCTAGAGCATAAAGGCGCCAATGTAGCACCGTGGAATTTGGCCAACTATCGTCTATATCCTCTGCAAGGCAATACGGTTATAGTCGATGATCAGCCTTTAATCTTTTTCCACTTCCATGGACTCAAAAGGATAGCTACATGGTTATACGATCCCAGTTGGCAGGAGTATCAAGTGACCCCATTGCGGGTACTGCGCAAAAGGATCTATAGCTCGTATATCCGCGTCTTGTTGGATACGAGTGGCCACATGTTACCGGCCTGTGCAGGCCATCCCATTGCCCGTATAGCCAGAAGGCAAGTCACATCTACGAAATACGTTAGCCGGACTCAGCATATGGTCCGTCGACTCGGATTGGTGGCTACGATGAGCAGGAATATCCTATCTGGCCGATATCTCATTTTGTTCCCAGCCAGGTCATTTTTTAGACCAACCGAAGCGTCCAAGGATAGGAATGATGACAACCCCCTCCCAAACTGACACCACCAGTTGGAGCTTTTCCCAAGGGGAATGGGAGCAAACTCCGCGTAGGGTGCAAGTGCATCTGTTGGCATTGCAAACCCAACTGCACGACCAGCAACAGCAGCCGCAACAGCTCCAAAACCAGGTGGATCAGCTCCAAGGACGTCTAGAGGACACCTCGAAAACGTCGGGCAAACCTGCATCGTCGGACTCGCCTTACCCAAAACTCTGGTACTTATATAGAGCGGCCGCCATTCTCATGCTGAACACCCTTATTATCTTCGCCTGTTTCGAGTTGGCGGCTACAGGTGTCTTCAAGATTGCGAGTATGACTTCACAATCAACTGAACAGCCCGTAGGAGAGGGGCACCCGCGGGAAACAGTCTCATACTACGCCTCTCAAGACTGGGCTAAAAAGTACTGGCATGAGTTTCGGCTAAGCCGTACACAACGGTATTACCCTTACGTTGGTTGGAGGAGAGCTCCTTTCAAAGGTGAAACCATAGAAATAGATCAGCATGGTGTTAGATTGACACCCGGTGCGGACTGCAGCGCCAACTCTTTTAAAGTGTTTACCTTTGGCGCATCCGAGATGTGGGGTACGGGCTCGCCGAGCTGGGGTACGATACCCGCCAACTTGCAGAAGGGCTTTGAAAAGCTGAGACAGGGGCCGGTTTGTGTGACGAATTTTGCTGAGTCAGCGTATGTCTTAATGCAAGATATTATTATGCTCCTGGTGCAACTGCGGTCCGGCAATGTGCCAGATGTGGTGCTGTTTTATAATATTGAAAGTAACATCTATGCCGCCTACCAATCCGGTCGTGTTGGCGATCCTGAGAACCTCGATCAAATTGCCGCTAGGTTCGAGGGGCGCCGAGAGCCATCTCCATTTATACATGAGCTAAGAATTACTGTAAATTTGTTGAGAAGTACGCATTCATATTCATTGATCGACCAGCTTATAGGCAAACTGACGATCGCCAATTCACAACTGCAAGAACCAACTCCTAGCAAACTGCTCACTTACGAGAGCATGGGGCTTGACGCTGCAAAGTTGAGTGATTTGATCGTGCAGGATTATTTGGGAAACTACAAGATTGTGAGTGCGCTTGCCCACCAGTATGGTTTCAAGTACTTCTTTTTTTTGCCGCCCATCATTGCCCTGGGCAACAAGCCTCTAACACCAGAAGAGCAAGAAATGCAACAGAGGACGGAAATCAACACGGCGTATTCCAAGCTTTATGCAGACGTTTATCGAATTATGGAAAGGAAATCTTCGAAATATCCGAACATCTACTCGATGAACCATATCTTTGATCATTACGATTCACTCATTTGGATTGACGAAGGCCATGTCACGCCAGTCGGGAACCAAGTGATCGCCGAGAGAATGCTGGACGTCATCCGGGCGCAATCCTCTGCTGAGAAGTAAGCCACACTTTTCTAGTGATTTCAGGTTCTCCCATGACTCGTCTACGAATCGCCGGATCTGCGGGGTTGCGATGATTCAGACCATAGGCTCTACATGTGTTGTTCTGCTTCTCATGGTGGTGGGGTGGCGTCTGCCGTCAACCAAGGGACGGCAGCTACTTTTTCTAGCTGCCAGTTATGTGTTCTATGCTAATTGGGGCATAGGCTTTTTGTGCATCTTAATCATCAGTTCGCTGATGAATTATGCCTACGGCTGTGTACTGCGCCGCAAAGTGACTGTACTGCGCTTATGGATCGGTATCGCACTCAACCTTCTGCCTCTCGCTTTTTTTAAGTACTTGCCCGTGTTGCTCGAGTTGGGGCTGGGGCCGGCAGGTTCATGGCAATATAATTTTATGCGCCAGATCATCATGCCAGTCGGAATGTCCTTTTGGACATTTCAAGGACTTTCTTATTTATGTGACATTTACTTCGAGGAGGAGTTGGACCCTTCTTTACTCGAATTTTGTCTTTATATGGCTTTCTGGCCAACGGTGATCTCCGGTCCTATTTGCCGCCTGCCCAGCATGTTGCCACAATTCCGTCAGCTTTCTCCCTTGAGCTGGGACGATCTGTCTGCGGGTAGTCTTCGGGTTATCCAGGGCCTCATGATGAAGTTTGTCCTCGCGCAAATCCTGGAATCTGGATGGCTACCCGGTGAAGGCATCGCCGCCGGGTTCGATCAGATGCAGGGCGGATGGGGCGCTGTAGATGTGTGGTTATTGGGGATAGGATATGGATTCCTCCTCTTTTTTGACTTCGCGGGCTACTCACATATGGTCATTGGAATCGCCCGTATTTTCGCCATCCGTCTGCCGGAAAACTTTGATCGCCCCTTTTTCTCGACCACCCCGTCCATTTTCTGGACGCGCTGGCATATGTCCCTTTCATTCTGGATTCGTGACTATGTCTTTAGCCCCCTTGCCGCCGCCGGACGGCGCTATAGGTGGTGGCCACATGTCGTTTTCATTATTTCGATGACTCTCTTTGGGGTGTGGCACGGGGCCAGATGGACGTTCGTTGTGTATGGTGTGTACCACGGTTTGGTATTAGTCATGCACCGTTTGGGCCAGCAGATGAAACGACAATTCTCTGTCCGC
>Ga0081539_10001258_pt1 | contig 44901 bp, 43 predicted proteins | sample TabmetS4T2R2_FD_71023 | JGI IMG/M metagenome (GOLD analysis project Ga0081539, IMG submission 71023) | Tabebuia heterophylla rhizosphere microbial communities from the University of Puerto Rico - S4T2R2 | ecosystem: Host-associated > Plants > Roots > Rhizosphere ... | reverse complement strand
CCCGGCACCGAGACAAGACCGTCCGCCAAGCTCAACTGACCGACGATGCGTTCAACCATGTGCCGATCCTCCGCGAATCCTCTGCACGATTGAATCAAGTGTCAGCAATTGTGCAAAGCCCTCCTCGTGGGAGAGGGCTACTCGGACGTTCAACGCAGGAGATCGGGAGAGGGGGACTCTCCACGAGCTGTGCTTATCGAGAGTCCCCCTCTCCCAACCGAGTGCGTTGAGCTGTTCTGCGACGCCCTCTCCCACGAGGGGAGAGGGCACAAGAACAAGCGTCAGGATTCTTGGCGCAGTGGATCAACTCATCTTGCACGCGCCATCTTTCGGCGGCGCGATCACTTCGAGCTCTTCGCCTGCGCCCGGCACGCTGCCGAGCGGTTCGTAGATGTCCCACTGGTCCTTCATGTCGGCGGCCTTCTTGGCGCGCACCGCATACATCTCCATCATCATCTGGTTGTCGTAGGCACGGAAAAAGCCCTCGCGCTTCTTCATGACGTCGAACTTCGCGCCCGAGCGTAGATGCTCGGCGAGCTTGACCGGATCGGCCGACTTGGTCTCGGCCATCGATTGCGCGACGATCTTCAAGGAGTTGTAGTCGCCCCAGGACTGGTTCTCGGGCGGCTTGCCGTATTTCTTGGTGAATTTCTCCACATAGGCCTTCGAGGCCGGCGTATCGACGAGGTGGTGCCAGACCAGCGGCCAGACGCCGAAGAAGTTGCCCTTGCCTAATCCCCACGCCACCGCGGTGTCGAACGCAAAGCCGACCACCGGGAACGGCAGGCCATACTCGGCATATTGCTTGAGGAACCCGGTGATCTGGTTGCCGGCGAGATTGGAGATCACAATGTCGGGTCGCGACTGACGGATCTTCAGCAGGAAGGGCGAGAAGTCCGAGACGTCGGTCGGCACGAGTTCGTCGGCGGCGAACTGCCCGCCATTCTTCTCCATGAACATCTTGGCGACCTTCAACAGGTCGTGGCCGAACGCGTAGTCGGCCGTGAGCGAGTACCATTTCTTCCCTTTGACCAGGTTCTCGCGCAGCAGATATTGCGCGACCGCCTGCACATACATCGAGTTCGCGCCCTCAATGTGGAACATGTACTGATTGCAGTCGGAGCCGCGCAGCGCGTCGGAGTTACATCCGGTGTTGATGAACACGGTCTTGGTGCGTTTCGCGACCTGACCGATCGCAAGCCCCGAGGCGGACGAGATCTCGCCGATCAGCATCGCCACCTTGTCGCGCTCGATCAGCCGCTCCGCCTTGGCGGACGCGGTCTGCGGATTGACCGAGTCCTCGAGCACCAGCTCGATCTTGCGCCCATTCACGCCGCCGGCCGCGTTGATCTCGTCGGCAGCGAGCTGAATACCCATCACGGCGTAGTCGCCGAGCGGGCCGAGAAAGCCGGTGCGCGGCGTCAGATGGCCGATCTTGATCGCGTCCGATTGCGCGCGCGAGATCGCCGGCATGCCGATGCCGGCGAGCAGCGCGGAGCCGGCTGCGCTGCGAATAAGCGTGCGGCGAGATAGAGTCGTCCTGTGAGGCATTGCGATGTCCTCCCGTATTGTTGTCGGCTGCGGTCGCCCGCTTGCCGGCTTTGCTTGTGCCGATTACGGTCGCGCGACCTTGCGTCAAACGCAAGTGGGGAGGAACGCATGGCGGGACCGCGCAACGCCAGCTTCGGGCGTGCCCCGCCGATCGCGGCGTCAGGCCTGCTGTGTCGGATACAGCGTGAGAATATTGACGTTGACCCGACGCGGCTGTGTGACGACGTAGAGGATGGCGGCTGCGATGTCCTCGCTCTCGAGCTGCTCCATCTCGCCTAGTCTCCGTGCAACCGCCTCGCGCACGTCGGGACGCATCTGCGACGTGAACTCGGTCTTGACCGCTCCGGGCTCGATGACGGTCACGCGAATGAAGTCCTTGCCGACCTCGCGCCGCAGGGACTCCGCCATCGCGCTTGTCGCATGCTTGGTACCGGAATAGACGACGGAGGGGTGAATGTAGCGGCCCGTGCCTGATGACATCATGACGATGTGGCCGGAGCCTTGCTGCTTCATTGCAGGCAGCGCCGCGTGAATCGGATAGAGTAGCCCAAGAAAATTGACATCGATCATCTGTCGGTATTCGGCCGTCGTCGTGTTCTGAAAGGGTGCGGCGACCCCAACACCGGCAATGAGAAGCAGCATGTCCAGCCGTCCGAGATCGCGCAGCGCGCGCGCGACCATGGCGGTCGACTGTCCTTCATCTGAAACGTCAGCCTCGATGGGGAGCGCTTCGCCGCCCTCCCGCCGGATGCGATTGGCAAGCTCGCTCAGGCGATCTATCCGCCGCGCAGCGATCGCAACGCGCGCGCCCTCGGCTGCCAGCGCGAGCGCAGCCGCTTCGCCGATGCCGGAGGACGCGCCGGTCACCAAAGCGACTTTTCCATCCAACCTGCGCTGCGGCATGGTCGCGTTTCCCTTCGAAGAAGATGGCTGCGAATCCCCTATTTCGAACGCTCCGGTCCTCGCGCCGGTTCCAGCCACGTGGATGGGTAGTCAATAGTTGGACGATGTAGGATTGTGACGGCTGGGGAGGACGTGCGATGAATCTCGGCATCAAGAATCTCAGGGTCCTCGTCACCGCCGGCGCGGCCGGGATCGGGCTCGAGACCGCGCGGGCGTTCGTCGCCGAAGGCGCGCGGGTGCATGTTTGCGACGTCGACCGCAAGGCGCTGCGCGCGCTCTCCACGAGCGACCCGAAGATCACGCGCTCGGTGTGCGACGTCGCGGACCGCCGCCAGGTCGCCAAGCTGCTCCGGGACGCGCTGGCGGCGCTGAAGGGCCTCGACGTGCTGGTCAACAATGCCGGCATCGCGGGTCCGACCGGCAAGGTCGACGAGATCGCGCCGGAAGACTGGGACCGCTGCCTCGCGGTCGACATCACCGGCCAGTTCAACTGCACGCGCCTCGCGGTGCCGCATCTGCGTAAGAGCAGGAATCCCTCGATCGTGAACCTGTCGTCGGCGGCGGGCCGGCTCGGTTTCCCGCTGCGCACCCCCTACTCGGCGTCGAAATGGGCGGTGGTCGGCTTCACCAAATCGCTCGCCGCCGAGCTCGGCCCGGAAGGTATTCGTGTGAACGCGATCCAGCCTGGCATCGTGGCCGGCGCGCGCATCGACCGCGTCATGGAGAACAAGGCCAAGGCGCGCGGCGTCACCCCCGAGACTATGCTGAAGGAGGCGCTCTCAGTGGTGTCGATGCGCACGACCGTGACGCCGCAGCAAATTGCGGATGCAATCGTGTTCCTGTGCTCGGAGCGCGGGAGGACGATCTCGGGCCAGGCGATCTCGGTGTGCGGCGACACCCAGATGCTGCCCTGAGCTCTCGGTTAATTTTTTTCGCGCCCGCCCGGCGCCCTGTCCTAACCGGCTGAAATTCCAGCCAAAAGATTCTTTGATTCAGCGTGAACCAAATCCCTGCGCGCCGCGACAAATAAGGCATCAGAGGCCCGCTTGGTCTCGACGAGTTATCGGGGCGAAGAATTTAGCTCGATCGGCGCGTCCGCCCCCCTTCCACCCCCGCGCCGATTGGCTCGGCCCGCCTGGACAGTCCCCGTCTGGGCGGGCCGCACTATTTGTCTGCCGGCACCACTCCGGCCGGGACCCCGCACGAAATCACAATTCACCCCGCACGCGTCGCCGCATGGTTGCGATTTGCACGCGACGCTGCGGCGGAGCGACGCACGGCATCACCCGCGCTCACGTCTGCGTCACCGACGCGTGAACCCGCTCTCAGGGACGCGCGACCAATTTGCATGAACGGGGCGGTGCCCCAATTGGCAAACGGGAAGGTTCTCATCATGACCAAGTTCACCAAGATCGCGGCCGGTACGCTCGCCGCTCTCACCATCACGGTTGGCGCGCTCGCGACCTCGAGCAGCGAGGCGCATGCCTGGGGCAAGAAGCACCACCACCACTTCGGCCCGGGCATCGGCTTCGGGATCGCCGCCGGCGTGATCGGCGCCGCCGCCGTCGCGGCCACCGCTCCGACCTATGTCGTGCCCGCCTACGAGTGCCGCTATGTCGAGCGCTACGACCGCTGGGGCAACTATCGCGGCATGATGAAGGTCTGCGACTAACGCAACAGTTCAGCTCGATCGGCGCGTCCGCCCCCCTTCCACCCCCGCGCCGATTGGATGGCCCGCTCGGACAGTCCCCGTCCGGGCGGGTCTGCTTTTTTGCGGCGCGGTCAAGCCGCCTTCTCGGCCAACCCACCACCCAGAAACAGTTGTCCGATGCGCGGGTCGGCGAGGATCGATTGCGCGCTGTCGGCGATGCGGGTGCGGCCGAGCTCCAGCACGATGCCGTGGTCGGAGATTTCGAGCGCGCGCTTGGCGTTCTGCTCGATCATCAACACCGTGATGCCGCGATCGCGCATCGCGGTCAGCGTCGCAAACAGCTCGTTGACCATCAGTGGCGACAAGCCGATCGAGGGCTCGTCGATCATCATCAGCTTCGGCTCGGTGAGCAGCGCGCGCGCAATCTCGAGAATCTTCTGCTCGCCGCCCGACAATGTCGAAGCCTGCTGAGAAGCCTTGCGACGCAGCACCGGAAAGCGATCCATCGCGGCGTCCATGCGCGCCGCAAGATCGAAATCCTTCGGGGCCGTGACGGCGCCGAACTCGAGATTGTGGCGCACCGAGAGCTCGGGAAAGATGTTGCGCCCCTGCGGCACGTAGCTGATGCCGCGGGCGAGCAGCGCACGCGGGCTGAGATTGGTGATGTCCGCGCCCTCGAACAGCACGTGCCCGGAACGCGCGCGCAGCATGCCGAACACGGTCTTGAACACGGTCGATTTGCCGGCGCCGTTCGGGCCGATCACGGTGGTGATCGCGCCGCGCGCCACCCTAAAGCTGGTGCCGTGCAGGATCGTCATCTTGCCGTAGCCGGCGATGACGTCGTCGAGCGCCAAGATCGCGCCGTTGTTCGCGCCAGTGGCCGAGTTAGTGACCAAGATACGCCTCGATGACTTGCGGGTTGCTGCGCACCGTGGCGGGGTCGCCCTGCGCGATGATGCGTCCCTCGGCGAGCACCAGGATGCGCGAGCAGAGCTGCATCACGAACTCCATGTTGTGCTCGATCACCACGAAGGTCGCGCCCTCCTCGCGGTTGATCGCCTCGAGCCGCTCGCGCAGGTTCGCGAGCATCGTCAGGTTCACGCCGCCGGCCGGCTCGTCGAGCAGCACCAGCCGCGGGCCGGCCATGAACGCCATCGCGGCGTCGAGCAGCTTCTGCTGGCCATATGAGAGCGCGCCCGCCTTGTTCTGCGCCACATGGGCAAGGCGAAAGAACTCGATCATGCGATCGGCGTCGCCCGAAAGACCGGCATCGCGGGCGCCGAACAGGCGCGTCAGCATCGTGCCTTTGTGCTCCTGCGCGGCGAGGATCAGGTTTTCGCGCACGGTGAGCTCGGGAAACACCTGCAACAGCTGAAAGGTGCGGCTGACGCCGAGACGATTGAGATCGCACGGGCGCATGCCGGTCACGGCGCGGCCATCGAGCTTCACCTCACCCGACGTCGGACGCAGCTGGCCGAGAATGCAGTTGAACAGCGTCGACTTGCCGCTGCCGTTCGGCCCGATGATGCCGAGGATCTCGCCCTCGTTCACCTCGAACGAGACGCCATCGACCGCATGGATGCCGCCGAAGCGCTTGGTGAGATCTCGGACTTCGAGCACCGTGCTCATGAGACCGCCTTTGCTTCCGCCGGCGCGGCCTGCGGCACGACCGTGCGTGTCTTGGCAAAACGCCGCTCGAAGAAGCCGATGATCCCGCCCGGGCTGAACACGAGCAGCACCATCACGAAGATCGCGTAGGCGACGAGGTAGTGCTTGGCGACGTATTTGAGCGCCGTCGGCGGCAGCACGCTGCGCGCCGTATCGGCATAGGGGCCAAACAGCCAATAGGCATTGTCGACGCCCTGCAGCCATTCGGGCAACAGTACCGCGACGATCGCACCGACGAACGGTCCGAAGAAATAGCCCGATCCGCCGACCACGACCATCAGCAGGAGGTTGAGCGAGAGCAACAGCGCGAACGGCGTCGGATCGATGTACTGGACGAGCGGCGCGTAAAGCACGCCGGAAATGCCGCCGAGGCCGGCGCCGAGCGCGAATGCCATCAAGGTGTAGCGGCGCGTGTCGACGCCGAGCGAGAGCGCGCGCAGCGGGTTCTCGCGCAGCGCCACGAAGGCGCGGCCCCAGGGCGAGCGGATCAGCCACCAGGCGGCGAGCGAAACCAGCGCCAGGTTGGCGAGGCAGAAATAGTAGAAGTCGCGCGGCCTGCTGAGCGCGTAGCCGAACAGGCTCGGCCGCGGCACGTTGCTGATGCCGTAGATGCCGCCGGTGAGCCATTCCTCGTTGCGGAAGATGAGATAGACCAGCGTCGAAAAGGCGAGCGTCACGAAGGCGAGATAGTGGTGCTGCACGCGCAGCGCCGGATAGCCGAGCAGCCAGCCGATGCCGAAACAGGAGACGCCGGCGATGAGATACGCGGCGCCAAGCGGCCAGCCCTTCGTGGTGAGCAGCGCTGCCACATAGGCGCCGATGCCGACGAAGGCGCCCTGCGCGAGCGAGACCTGGCCCGCATAGCCGAGTGTGAGATTGAGGCCGATGGCCGCGATCGTGGTGACCGCCCAAAGCGTCAAGATGTAGATACCGTAGGGCTTGAGCCCGAACGGCGCGGCGAGCAGCGCCGCGATGATCAGCGCGAGCGCGACCGCGCCGAAGAGGTGGCGCGCGCTCATACGGTGCGCTCCTCGACCCGTCCGACCAGGCCTTGCGGCCGGAAGATGATCACGATGATGAGCAGCAGCAACGGGATCGCCGCGCGGTACTGCGCCGAAAGGTACGCCGCCGCGAAGTTATCGATCACGCCGAGCAACAGGCCGCCGACGATCGCGCCGCGCACCTGGTTGAAGCCGCCGACGATTGCCGCGATGAATGCCGCCATGCCGAGGTACTCGCCGTTGGAGAACTTGGCGAGATAGATCGGCGTCACCAGTGCGGAGGCGAGCGCGGCCAGCACCGCGTTGATCACGAAGGCGAGCAGGATCATGCGCTCGACTGGAATGCCGAGAATGCGTGCGACGTTCGGGTTCTGCGCGGTCGCCTGCATCTGGCGGCCGGTGCGCGTGCGATTGAGAAAGAACTGCAGCGCGATCACCGCCGCGACCGCGATGGCAACCACGATCAGGCTTTGCAGCGCGACGGTCGCGCCGAAGATCGAGATGTTGGTGTCGGCGGCGAGTGGCGGGAACGGCTGCGCCTCGGCGCTGTAGAAGTCCTTCACGCTCTCTTTCATGAACAGCGCGAGCGCCATGGTGGCGATCGCGAGCGGCAGCACGCCGTGGCGCAGCATCGGATCGACCAACACGCGCTTGAACAGCACGCCGAGCACCAGCGCCGACACGATGATGCCGATCACGACTGCGCCCCAGAACGGCACGCCGAACGCGCTCATCGCCATCAGCATGAAGAACGCCGGCAGCATCACGAACTCGCCCTGCGCGAAGTTGATGGTCTGCGAGGTCTGCCACAGCAGCGTGAAGCCGATCGCGACCAGCGCGTAGATGCCGCCGGTCGCAAGGCCCGCGATGAGGAGTTGGAGGAAGTCGGACATGATTGATCCGCGAGCACGGAGCTCATTGTAGTGCCCTCTCCCCCTAGCCCGTCGCAGACGGGCGTGAACGCCCTTTCGGTGGGAGAGGGCAGCTCGGACTTTCAACGCGGAACGTTGGGTGAGGGGTGAGCAACCCCTCACCCAGCCGAATACGTTGAACCTCTTGCGATGCCCTCTCCCACAAGGGGAGAGGGCGCAATAACCACTCCCGCCCTCACTGCGTCCCTTTGCCGAGCTTCGGCAGCTCGGTGATGATCTTCTGCTTCCCGTTCACGACTTCGGCGATGTAGCTAATGCGATCGATGTCGCCTTTGTCGTCCCAGGTGGTCTCGAGCAGGATGCCGGGCTCGTCCTTGGGCGAGATCGTCAGCCCGTGCAGCGCCTTCGCGAGCTCCTTGCGGTCGAGCTTGCCGATCTTCTTGGTCGCGAAGGCGGCTGCATAGACGCCGGTGTAGCCCTTGATGCCGTTGTGATCCGGCACGTATTTGAAGCGCGCGTTGAACTTGTCCTTGAATTCCGCGACCGCCGGCACCGGAATATCAGCCGACAGCCCGACATGGCCGCGCGCGCCGTTTGCGGCGTCGCCCGCAAGATCGATCACCTTCTGCCCGAGCAGCGTGGTTTCGCCGATCAGCGGCACCGTGATGCCCTGCTTGCGCGCCTCGCGCAGGAAGCGGGCGCTCTCCTCCTCGTTGATATAGGCGAAGATCGCATCCGGATTGGCGGCCTTCGCCTTCACGACATCGGCAGCGAAGTCGGTCTGGCCGGACTCAGTCGAGAGGTCGGCAACGACCTTGATGTCGCGCGCCTTCATCTCCTTGTTGAAGTTGTCGCGCCCGCCCTTGCCGAAATCGTTGTTGACCCAGATGACCGCAACGTTCTTCGCCTTCACGACGTCGCGCATGTAGTTCGCGATCTTCGGCATCGAGGCCTGCTGGCCAAACGAAGTTCGGAACAGAAAGGCGTTGCCCTGCTGCGTCAGGTCGCTCGCCTCGCCGCCGATGATCATCGGTGTCTCGGCCTGCGCGGCCAGCATCATCGAGACCTTGACGATGCCGGAGAAGATCGGCCCGAGGATCACGTAGGGCTCCTCGTCGATCGCCTTCTGCATCTGCGAACGCGCGGTGCCGGGATTGGTCTGGGTGTCGTACTGCTTGAGCTCGATCTTACGCCCGAGCAGTCCGCCCTTGGCGTTGATCTCGTCGATCGCCATCAAGGCACCATCGCGGAAATTGGTCGACGACACCGCGCCGGCGCCGGACAGCTCGCCGATGAATGCAAAGCTCACCGGGCCCGATTGCGCGAGCGCGCCCGTCGCGAGCGCTGTCCCCGCGAGAGCCATCGCGAACACGGCGGCGGCCAAGGTTCTTCTCATAACGCTCCTCCCAGATACATCGTTGAAAGCTGATGCGGCACCTTACTTTGCACGACAACTTACTTGGGCTCGCCGCGCTTGGCGATGACGGCATCGAACGCCGCCCCGATGCGCTCGCGCGACGGCGCAGAACCGGTAAACAACGTGAAGGCATCGACCGCCTGGTCGATGCAGAGATCGCGTCCGGTCATCACCCGGCAACCGGCCGCGCGTGCGGCCGAGAGCAGCGGCGTCCAGAGCGGCGTGTAGACCGCGTCGGCGACGAACATCTCGGCGCGCAGCAGCTGCGCCGGCACTGGGCTGTCGCGGTTCGGCAGCATGCCGATCGGCGTGCCGTTGATCACGCCGCCCGCGCCGGCGAGCGCCGCGGCGACATCGGCGCAGACGCGCGTCGTCATGCGGCTCGCAAGACGTGCGGCGAGCGCGCTCGCCTTGGCGGCGTCGGAATCGAAAATATGCAGCGTGCGCGCGCCGAGCTCGGCCATCGCAAAGCCGATCGCGCGCCCGACGCCGCCCGCGCCGATCAGCGCGACCGGTGCCGTGCCGGGATCGCCGATGACGCGCGCGAAGGCGCGCGCAAATCCGCTCGAGTCAGTGTTGTGACCGGTGAGCTTGCCGTTGCGCACCACCACGGTGTTGACGGTGCCGATCGCGGCTGCGTTGGCGGACAATGCGTCGAGCAGCGGCACGACCGCTTCCTTGTAGGGGAACGTGACGTTCACGCCGGAAAAGCCGAGCAGGCGCACGCCGTCGAGCATCTGGCGCAGGGTCGCGGCATCCGCGCCGGCCACATCGATCAGGCGGTAGTGCGCGCTCAAACCCAACGCCGCCGCGGCGGCCTCATGCATTGCCGGCGCTGCCGAGCTCCTGATCGGCGATCCGATCAGGCCGAGCAGAAACGGCTGCGCCGGGACCGCCGGCGCTTGCGTCTGCTCAGGTCTGTCGATTGCGGCCTGTGCCGCCGAGCTCATTCGCCCCTCCCTGCCAGCGCCTTCAAAGGGCGACTTTTGCTGGTTGACTTACATTACATCCTATATTCTGGTCAATCTCCTATTTTGATTTTCGTTTACCCTTCCCCCGACCCTGAGCGGTGGCTTCGTATTCCGCATACATTTCGGCGCCCTTGGTGATGTGCGTCCCCAGCACCGTCACGAGCGCGTCGACGTCGCGCGCCAGCGCAGCATCGAGGATCTGCTTGTGCTCGCGGCGCGACTGATCACGCGGAAAGTCCTTCACCCGGAACGCCAGCATCCGATAGCGCAGGCTTTGATCGTACATCATGCCGTGGAAGTGCAAGAGCCAGCGCGAATTGCAGCCTGAAATTAGCGCGATGTGGAATTGACGATTGTAGGTTTCGAGCAGGTCGGCATGCTTGTCCGCGTCCTCCGCGACCAACTCTTCGGCGCGCGACAGCTTGTGGTAGGCCGCAACCAACCGCGACTCCCATTCAAGATCGGCGCGCTCCACCGAGAGCCGCGCCGCGTGGCATTCGAGCAGCCGGCGCGTCTCGGTGATGTCGATCAGATCGGCCAGCGAGGCCGGCATCACGGTGAAGCCGCGCTGGCCCTCGGCCGCGACCAGCCCATCCGCCGCGAGGCGCGACAAGGTCTCGCGCAGCGTGTTGATGCTCACGTCATAGCGCGCGCGTAGCGCGTCGAGCTTGAGCTTCATGCCGGGAAGAAGCGCGCCGCCGAGAATATCGGCGCGCAGGCGGTCATAGGCGACGTCTGCCACGCTCAATTGTGGCTCGTTGCGCGCGTCCATCGTGTCGGCTCCGGCAAGCTCGCCTATTGACCACATGGCCGCGGTCCCTGCCAGCAGGTGTTCCGGTTTCAACAGTGATTTCGCAATTCCGCCCCGCAGGGGCCTTCCCTTTGCAGGATGGCGGATGTAAAGACGAAATGCAATAATCTCCTATGATATCTAGTTTATAGGATAACTCGGATGCTGCGCTCGATCGCGACGGTCTCGCTCGGCGGGACGCTGGTCGAAAAGCTCAATGCCATCGCGGCGGCCGGCTTCGACGGTGTCGAAATCTTCGAGAACGACCTGCTCTATTTCGACGGCTCGCCCGCCGACGTGCGGCGCATGTGCCAGGATCTCGGCCTGCGCATCCTCTTGTTCCAGCCGTTCCGCGATTTCGAGGCCGCGCCGCGCGCGCGCATGGCGAAGAATTTCGATCGCGCCGAGCTGAAGTTCGACATGATGGAGCAGCTCGGCGCCGATCTGATGCTGGTCTGCAGCAACACCGCGCCCGATGCGATCGATGACGATGCGGTCGCGGCGGAAGATCTGCGCGCGCTCGGCGAGCGTGCGGCGCGACGTGGCTTTCGCATCGGCTACGAGGCGCTCGCCTGGGGGCGCCGGGTCAACCGGTTCGGCCATGCCTGGAAGATCGTGCAGGCGGCGGATCATCCCGCCATCGGCCTGGTGCTCGATACGTTCCACACCTTCGCGGTCGAGGATGATGACGCGCCGATCGCGGCGATCCCGGGCGATCGCATCTTCTTCGTGCAGCTCGCCGACGCGCCGCTGATGCGGCTCGACCCGCTCTCCTGGAGCCGGCATTTCCGCTGCTTCCCGGGCCAGGGCGGCATGGCGGTGACCCGCTTCACCCGCAATGTGCTGGCGAGCGGCTATGCGGGGCCGATCTCGCTCGAGATCTTCAACGACGAATTCCGCGCCGCGCCGCCGCGCCCGACCGCGATCGACGGCATCCGTTCGCTGCTGTTGCTCGAAGAGGAGCTCGCCGGCGACAGCGCGCGCGCCGCCCGCCCGCTCGGCACGCCAGCGCCGCCGGTCTGCCACGGTGTCGAGTTCGTCGAGTTCTCGGTCGATGCCGAGACGCGCCCGCGCCTCACCGCGATGTTCGAGGCGATGGGCTTCGCGCATGCCGGCACGCATCGCTCCAAGGATGTCGCGCTCTATCGCCAGGGCGAGGTCAATTTCATCCTCAACGCCGAGAAGGACTCGTTTGCGCATTCGTTCTTCCTGCTGCACGGCCCGTCGGTGTGTGCCCTCGCCTTCCGCGTCGACAATGCGCGCGGCGCGGTCGAGCGCGCGCTGCATTACAAGGCGCAGACGTTCCGCGGCCGCGTCGGTCCAAACGAGCTGGTGATCCCCGCCATCCGCGGGCTCGAGGCTAGCCTGATCTATCTGGTGGATCGCGATGACACCGAGCCGACGATCTATGACGTCGACTTCATCGCTGCACCGGCCGGAGCGACCGCCGCCTGCGGACTGCGCGCCGTGGATCACGTGTCGCAGGTGATGCCGCGCGGCAAGCTCGACGGCATGATGCTGTTCTACAAGTCGGTGTTCGGCTTCGAGGCCGAGCCGACACACGAACTGGTCGATCCGTATGGATTGATCCAGAGCCGCGTGCTGGAAAGCCGCGACCGCACGGTTCGCCTGCCGCTCAACACCTCGGCAAGCCCGCGCACATCGACCTCGCGCTTCATCTCGGCCTATAGCGGCGGCGGCGTGCACCACATCGCGCTGACGACCGACGACATCTTTGCCACCATGGCGGCGATGCGCGACCGCAATGTACCGCTGCTCGATATTCCGGACACCTACTATGACGGGCTGTCCGCGCAGCACGACCTGCCGGCGGACGCGATCGACCGCATGCGTCACCTCGGCATCTTGTACGACCGCGCCGGCGCGGGCGAATTCCTCCACGCCTACACGCGCTCGTTCGATGGGCGGTTCTTCTTCGAGATCGTGGAACGGCGCGGTTATGACGGCTTCGGTGCCGTCAACGCCTCGGTGCGGCTCGCCGCGCAGGCTTTGAGCGAGCGCGCCGAGTCTTCGCTCGAGCTGTTGGGTGATCTTGCCCTGTAGAACAAGTTTCCGTGCCGGTCCTTCCGTCCTTTCGTCATTTAGCGCGTGATGAAATGAGGTCGAGTCGATGGCGCCACCGCCTTTGGCGTCAACGGAGGCGACGGAGGGAGTCGACGCCGGTAATGGAGCACATCGGCCGCCGCGAACTCGGCGTATTCCCCTCCCCCTTGCGGGAAGGGGTTAGGGGTGGGGGTCGTCGTTAGGACACCGTGAATGTCCTCAAGCACCCCCATCGATATTGGCGAGGACATCGTTGTTCCAGTAACGCACGAGCGATCTTGCCTCGCTCAGGCCGGCTCCCTGCCCGGAAGTCTCGGATTGCGGTCGCGTGCCATTGCACGACCCCCACCCCCAACCCCTCCCCGCAAGGGGGAGGGGAGCGCGCCGAGTTTGCGGCGTCGATGACGAACCTTAACTCATCATGCCCTAGCGCTCGAGCTCCGCGGCTCGCGCAGCAGCATCGCGAGAGCGACGAACGTGGCTGCGAGCAGGACGAGGTTGGCCGCCACGGCCACGCGCGGTTCGAGGGACGGCCCGAGACCGAAGTAAATAGCACCGATGACGGCGACGCCCGAGGCATTGCCGATCTGCTGGACCGTGCTGAGCACGCCGGCGCCCGAGCCGGCATGAGCCTGCGGGACCTTGCCGAGCACGCGAGCAAACAGCGGCGCCATCACCATGGCCTGTCCGACGCCGAAGATGACCAGCACGCTCGCGAGCGCGGCGAGCGACGGTTCAGCAACCGCCGTGACCATCACGAGCAGCGCGATCAGTCCGACGATCGCAACGCAGCAGCCCTGGATGAGGGCGCGAACGCCGAGCCGCTGTGCCCGCGGTCCGGCCCCGCGCGAGACCAATGCAAATGCGATGGCAAGCGGGATTACCGCGCTGCCAGATTGTAGCGGCGTAAACTGCAGCTGGTTCTGCATATAGAGCGTGACCAGCAGATAGAAGGAGATGTTCGCGAAAGCGAGCAGGAACGCGCTCACCAGACCGACCGCAAAGCCACGATCGCGCACCAGGTCGCGTTGCACGAGCGGCAGGCCGCCGCGCGATTCGACGAACCCCTGCGACCACCAGAAAACAAAGGTAAGCGCGATACCGAGCGCGACAGGCAAGAGCAGCCAAGTCGGCCAGCCGAGATCGGCGCCAATGAGCAACGGGTAAATCAGGCAGAGCAGCGCGGCGAGCAGAAGTGCAGCGCCAATAAAGTCGAGGCGCACGCCGGTCTTGCGCGGGAAGCGCGGCAGCAACACGAGCGCACCGATCGCGAGCGCAATACCAATCGGACCGTTGACGAAGAACACGGTGCGCCAGCCAAGCCCGCCGAGGTCGGCAGCGAGCAGCCAGCCGCCCAACCCGAAGCCGACCGCGCCGCCGAAGCCGAGCGTGAAGCCAAAGATGCCGAATGCCTTTCCACGCTCGCCGTCGGCCAACAGCCGATGAATAGTGGCGAGGACTTGTGGAATCATCAGCGCAGACGCGGCACCCTGGCCGGCACGCGCGAGCACCAGCTCCCGGCCACTGCCGGCAAATCCGCACCAGAGCGAGGCCGCGGTGAAGCCGAGGAGACCAAGCAGAAAGATGGTCTTGCTCCCGTAGATGTCGCCGAGGCGGCCACCGGCAACGACCAGCACCGCAAAAGCGATCTGATAGAGCGCGAGCACGCCCTGCATGTCGGAGGCCGTGGCGTGCAGATCGGCACGAATCGACGGCAGTGCGACGTTGACGATGAACGCATCGACCACGAACATGAATTGTGCCGCGACGATGATGCCAAGCGCCCACCAGCGAGAGGTATCGCCGGCTGCGACGCGTACGGCGGACGGGCGCGGCGCGAGTGTCGTGCTGATCGATTGCATGACGGGAAACTCCTCAGAAGCGAGTTGTTGGGCGCGCAGGCCTTGGCTGCGGCTCAGCCGACGATGAACTGGTAGTCCGTGACGATGCGGTCGTCGGCGTCGAGCACGAGAAACTCCCGGCCCACGGCGAGCACGGTGTCGGAAGCGGCCGGGACCATCTCCCAGGTGAAAATGACGACGTCGCGCAGCCGCTGCGCGTCGGGACGCGCGCGGAAACGGTTGCCGTTGTCCCTGACGTTCTTCTCGTGCGAGCCGAGCACACGCTGTTCCAGGGCCGCGTAGCCCCTGGCTTCACGCTCCTTGACAAAATGCGCACCGTCCGGCCGCCACAGGCTGGCGATGGCGGTCCGACGGGCATCGGCGTCCGTTTCATTCCAGACGGCGACATAGCGCGCGGCCAGATCCTGGGTCGTATTCATGGAAACGCTCCTGTTGCTGTGTGATGCGCAACATGGCCGCGGAGACATTTGCGGGAAACGGCGAAGATCGCTATGCTTTGTTAAGATCATCTAATCAATAAATTACCAGTGAGGTAATGGCGCGAACCGACACATTCACCGGCCTCTCGGAGCTTCTGGCGGTCGCCGAGCTCGGGAGCTTCCGTGCGGCAGCGGCGCGCCTGCGCGTCACGCCGGCGGCGGTCAGCCAGGCGGTGCGCGCGCTCGAGACGCGCGTCGGCATGCCGCTGTTCCTGCGCACGACGCGCAGCGTCGCGCCGACCGAGGCAGGCGCGCGCCTGCTGTCGCGGCTCAGGCCGGCTGCCGGCGAGATCGGCGACGCGCTCGAAGAGCTGAACGCACTGCGCCGTCAGCCCGTGGGCCTCCTGAAGCTGTCGGTCCCGCGCATCGCGCTCGATCTCGTTGTTCTGCCCGCCTTGCCCGGCTTTCGCCGCGCCTGTCCGGGCATCAAGGTCGAGATCGATGTGAACGACGCGTCGGTCGATCTCATGGAGAGCGGTTTCGACGCCGGCATCCGCATCGGCAGCTACATCGAACGCGACATGGTGGCGGTGAGGCTGACGCGCGATTTCCGCTGGTGCGTGCTCGGCTCGCCCGACTATCTCGCCGCCCATGGCAAGCCGCGCACGCCGCAGGACCTCTTGGAGCACGAATGCATCGGCTATCGCTTCCCCTCGGCGAAGACGGTCTATCGCTGGCAGTTCGAGGAGAAGGGTCGCGAGTTCTCCGTCGACGCGCGGGGTAGCATCGTCGTCAACGACCACCTCTCGATGATCGCGCTCGCAAAGGCGGGGTCAGGCCTTGCGTACACCGCCGACCTCGTGGCGGCGCGGGAGCTGGCGGAAGGCTCCTTGCGACCGGTGCTGCGGCCCTATCTGCCCTCGACGCAGGGACTTTACCTCTACTTTCCGAGCAGAAGTCAGACGCAGCCCAAGCTGCGCGCTTTCATCGACTACCTGACGAAGACCCGGCGCCGCACCGACGGCACCTAAGGCATGATGAATCGAGATCGAGTCAATGGCGCCAGCCATGTTTGCCCTCTCCCCTTGTGGGAGAGGGCGTCGCAGGAAGCTCAACGCACTCGGTTGGGTGAGGGGTCGCTTACCCCTCACCCAACATTCCGCGCTGAACGTCTGAGAAGCCCTCTCCCACAAGGGGAGAGGGCGCAGCGACGAACGCTGCACTCGCGTATGGGAAGTTCGCAGGCTCACGCAAACCTAAACTCATCACGCTCTAGCTCTCATCCTTGATCGGATTGCGCAGCGTGCCGATGCCTTCGATCTCGATCTCGCACACGTCGCCGTTCTTCATCCAGATCGGGTTCGGCTTGCGCGCGTGGCCGACGCCGGACGGCGTGCCGGTGAAGATGATATCGCCCGGCTCGAGCGTCATGCCCTGCGTCACGTAGACGAGCATTTCGGCGATCGGAAACATCATGTTGGCGGTATTGTCCGACTGCATCACGGTGCCGTTGAGCCGGCTTTCGATCTTCAGCCCCTTGGCGCCGTCGGGCAACTCATCCGCGGTGACCATCCAGGGACCAAAACCGCCGGTGCGGTCGAAGTTCTTGCCCATGTCCCACTGCGTGGTCTTGCGCTGGAATTCGCGCACCGAGCCTTCGTTGCCGCATGAGTAGCCCGCAACGATCGAGGTGGCGTTGGCGAGGGTGAGGTGCTTGGCGCGCTTGCCGACGATCAGCATCATCTCGGCTTCGTAGTCGAGCTGCTCGGACGCCTTCGGTCGGATGATCGGCTCGCCGTGCGGCACCATCGAGCTGAGCGATCGCATGAAGATCGTGGGGAATTTCGGGATGTTGTCGCGGTTCGGCCCCTCTTTCACGTGGTCGAGATAGTTGAGGCCGAGGCAGAGGATCTTGCCCGGCTTCGCCACCGGCAGGGCGAACTTGAGCCCGTGCAACGGCCGGCGCGCGGACGCAGCCGCGCGCTTTGCGAGATCGCCGAGCGGCTTGAGGTCGCCGTTATTGGCCGCGAGCACGGCGCCGAGGTCACCTGGGAGCTTGGGATCGACCGCCTGCAGGTCGATGACCTCCTCGCCCTCGACCACGCCGAGCCGCGGAGCTCCCTCCGCCTCGAAGCCGACGATTTTCATGAACGCGTCCTTCCCCGTTCGCTGTTTGTCTGACTGACCCGCGATAAAGCACCGCTTGCCGGTGATGGCAACTGTGTGCAGAAGGTGCACAAACGGAGCACGAATTCGGAAATGGCCGCGGTGCAGGAAGCGATCGGATCAACGCGCCGTGCTGCCACGCGCGATCCCGAGCGCACGCGCGCTGCGATCCTTGCCGCCGCCACGCAGGAGTTCACCGCCAAGGGCCTGACCGGCGCGCGGGTCGACGCGATCGCGAAGCGCGCGCGCGTCAACAAGCGCATGATCTACCACTATTTCGGCGACAAGGACGGCCTCTATCTCGCAGTGCTGGAGGCGACCTATGAGGCGATCCGCGCCGCCGAGCTGGAGCTGCATCTGACTGACCGCGACCCGGTCGACGGCATGCGCGAGCTCGTACTGTTCACCTGGCGCTATTTCCTCGCCCATCCCGAGTTCCTCAGCCTGCTCGGCACCGAAAACCTGCACCAGGCCGCGTATCTGAAGCGCTCCAAGCGCATCCGCGAACTGCACTCGCCGCTCGTCGGCATGATCTCATCGCTGCTCGAGCGTGGCGTCAAAGAGCGCATGTTCCGCACCGATGTCGATCCGGTCGAGCTTTACGTCACGATCGCGGCGCTGGGGTTCTTCTATCTCTCCAATCGCCACACGCTCTCGACGATTTTCGGCCGCGACCTGTCCGCGCCGAAGAGCATCGCGGCGCGTGGCGAGCACATCGTCGATGTCGTCCTCAACTATTTGAAGCGGTGACCCATGGCGCGGATCTTCCTCACCCACGTTCCCGACATGCTGGAAAACTATTATGGCCCGCGCGCGCTTGCCGCGATGCGCAAGCTCGGCGAAGTGCGGGTGAATACGACTGGCAAGGTGCTGGACGCACAGGCATTGGCGCAGGCTGCGGCGGGCTGCGAGATCATCGTGTCGGACCGCCAGACACCCGGGCCGGCCGCATTCTTTCCGCTCGCCCCGGACTGCTGCGCGTTCCTGCGCGTCGCGGTCGATATCCGCAACATCGATGCCGATGCGGCGAGCCGCGAAGGCGTGCTGGTGACGCGCGCCACGCCCGGCTTCATGGCGTCGGTATCCGAGATGGCGATCGGCATGATGATCGACTGCGCGCGCGGGATCACCGACGCCACGATCGCTTACCGCAAGGGCGAGGAAGCCGAGCCGCGCATGGGGCGCCAGCTGAAAGGCGCGACCGTCGGAATCATGGGCTATGGGGCGATCGCGCGACATCTTGGGCCGATCTGCGTCGCGCTCGGCATGAATGTCCTGATCGCCGATCCTTACGTGACGGTCGAGGACGCGGCATTGCGGCAGGTGCCGCTCGAAACGCTGCTTGCCGAATCCGACTTCGTCGTCTGTCTCGTCATCGCCAATGAGCAGACCGAAAACCTGATGGACGCTGCGAATTTCGCGCGCATGAAGAAGAGCGCTTACTTTCTGAATTTGTCGCGCGGCAATCTCGTGGACGAAGCCGCGCTGATGCGCGCACTCGAGACCAAGCAGATCGCCGGCGCCGCGATGGATGTCGGCCGCGCCTTCGATCAGAAGCCCTCGCTCGATCTCGCCAGGCGCGCCGACGTGATCGCGACCCCGCATACTGCGGGTCTGACCCCGGACGCGATCGAGCACCAGGCTTTCGACACGGTGCGGCAGGTCGGCGAGCTGCTGTCGGGCCGCATTCCGCCTGAGGCTGTGAACGCTGCTCAGGCGACCCGGCTGACCCGGCTCGGCATCAATCAGCTCACTTGACCTTTGGCGCGCTCACTAGTAACCAGTTGGTTACTTACAGCATGATCCCGAAAGGGCCTCTCCCGGACTTGATCCGGGATGGGACCCGGTTTTCGGAGAAGGCCTGTCCCGGACTTGATCCGGGATCATGCTGCAGGAACAGGGCGATAGAGGGAGGATCGGCGTGGCGACGCGGACGCTCGGCATCATCATGAACGGCGTCACCGGACGCATGGGGCTGAACCAGCATCTGGTGCGCTCGATCCTGGCGATCCGCCAGGAAGGTGGCGTCGCGCTGCCGAACGGTGACCGGGTGATGCCCGACCCCGTTCTGGTCGGGCGCAATGCCGAGAAGATCGCCGCGCTCGCCAGGCAATACGGTATCGCGCGCCACACCACCGACCTTGCCGCCGCGCTTAAAGATCCGAACGACACGATCTTCTTCGACGCCGCCACCACGCAGATGCGCGCCGACCTGGTCACGCAGGCGATCAACGCCGGCAAGCACATCTATTGCGAAAAGCCGGTCGCGGACTCGCTCGAGAAGGCGGTCGCGCTGGCGAGGCTCGCCCGGCAGAAGGGAATTAAAAACGGCGTCGTGCAGGACAAGTTGTTTCTGCCGGGGCTGCGCAAGATCAAGCTGTTGCGCGATGCCGGCTTCTTCGGTCGCATGCTGAGCGTGCGCGGCGAGTTCGGCTACTGGGTGTTCGAGGGCGACTGGGGACAGCCGGCGCAGCGGCCGAGCTGGAACTACAAGAGCGCCGAGGGCGGCGGCATCATCCTCGACATGCTGTGCCACTGGCGCTACGTGCTCGACAATTTGTTCGGCAACGTGCAGGCGGTGAGCTGCCTCGGCGCGACGCATATTCCGAGCCGCGTCGACGAGAGCGGCAGGACCTACCAGGCGGATGCGGACGATGCCGCCTACGCGACGTTCCAGCTCGAAGGCGGCGCGATCGCGCATATCAATTCATCGTGGTGCACGCGGGTGCGCCGCGACGACCTGGTTACGTTCCACGTCGACGGCACTCATGGCTCGGCCGTCGCCGGACTGACGCGCTGCGTGACGCAGGCGCGCGTGAACACGCCGCGCCCGGTGTGGAATCCGGATGTGCCGCAGTCGATGCAGTTCAGCGAGCAATGGGAAGAGGTCCCGGACAACCTCACCTACGACAACGGCTTCAAGATCCAGTGGGAAGACTTCATCCGCCATGTTTGCGCGGATACGTCCTGGAAGTACGATCTGGTCGAAGGCGCCAAGGGTGTACAGCTCGCCGAGCTCGGCCTGAAAAGTTGGGCGGAGCGGCGCTGGGTCGACGTGCCGGCCCTGAATATCTAGCGCGGGATTTCGAGTAGGCTCGTGCGCAAGATTTGAACCGAGGAGACGCGCGTGGCGACGATTTCGCTTCCGACCAAGGACCGCAGCTTCGCGCCCTATACGACCGGCGAGCCGATCGTGCTGCCGAAGAAAGGCGAGACGCCGAAACTCAACCGCGTCGCGTTCGCGGCCGCGCATGTCGTCGCCGACCCGCTCGCCGACAATGATCCCTGGCTCGATGCCGCGGTCGACTGGGACAAGACGATCGCGTTTCGCGAATATCTCTGGGACCTCGGGCTCGGCGTCGCCGAGGCGATGGACACCGCGCAGCGCGGCATGGGGCTCGACTGGAACGGCGCCAAGGAGCTGATCCGCCGCGCGCTCGCGGCGGCGCGGCTGCGCCCCGGCGTGAAGCTCGCCTGCGGGGTCGGCACGGATCATCTCGACGCCAATGCGCGCGTGTCGATCGACGACATCATCCGCGCCTATGAGCAGCAGATCGAAGAGATCGAGGCGATGGACGGGCGGCTGATCGTGATGGCGAGCCGCGCGCTCGCGCGGGTCGCGAACGGTCCGGAAGACTATGCGCGCGTCTACGCGCGCATCCTGCGGCAGGTGAAGCAGCCGGTGATCATCCACTGGCTCGGCGAGATGTTCGACCCGGCGCTCGCCGGCTACTGGGGCGCCGCCGACCATATGGCCGCGATGGAGACGTGCCTCGCGATCCTGCAGGAGCACGCTGACAAGATCGATGGCATCAAGATCTCGCTGCTGTCGAAGGAGAAGGAGATCGCGATGCGGCGCCGCCTGCCGAAAGGCGTGCGCATGTATACCGGCGACGACTTCAACTATGCGGAGCTGATCGCGGGCGACGAAGAAGGCTACTCGCACGCCCTGCTCGGCATCTTCGACGCGATCGCGCCGGCGGCCTCCGCGGGACTTGCGCGCCTCGCCAAGGGCGACACGCAGGGCTTCCACGGCATTCTCGAACCCACCGTGCCCCTCTCGCGCCATATCTTCAAGAACCCGACACGTTTCTACAAAACCGGCGTCGTCTTCCTCGCCTGGCTCAACGGCCTGCAGGATCACTTCATGATGATCGGCGGCCAGGAGAGCGCACGCTCGCTGTTGCATCTCGCCGAGCTGTTCCGCCTGGCCGACCAGGCGCGCGTGCTGCATGATCCGGAGCTCGCGGCCGCACGGATGAGCAAGCTGCTCAGCGTGCACGGCTTCGCGTAATGCAATGCGCGTCTCGCTCTGCAACGAGGTGATTGCCGAGCTGCCGTTTGCGCGGCAATGCGAGCTCGCCGCGAGCCTTGGCTATGACGGGCTCGAGCTCGCACCCTGCACGCTCAGCGATGATCCGACCACGCTGACCGCCGGCGAGATCACGGCGCTGCGGCGCGCCGCGCACGATGCCGGCATCGCGATCACCGGGCTGCACTATCTGTTGCGCGCGCCCGCCGGGCTCTCGATCACCTCGGCCGACGCAACCGTGCGCCAGCGCACGATCGAGGTCATGCGGCGGATGTGCGATCTTTGTGCCGAGCTCGGCGGCACCATTCTGGTGCACGGCTCCCCGGATCAACGCGTGCTTGCCCCGGGCGACGAAGCCGACGGCGCCAGGCGGGGCGCCGTGTGCTTCGCGGCCGTCGCCGATGCGGCGGCGGAGGCCAAAGTCACCTATTGTATCGAGCCGCTCGCGCGCAATCAGACCGCGTTCATCAATACGGTCGCGGACGCCGCCGAGATCGTCCGGCAGGTCGGCAATCCGGCGCTGCGCACCATGGTCGATTGCTCGGCGGCCGGACAAACCGAGGCGGCGCCTGTGGACGCGCTGATCCGACAATGGGTGCCGACCGGCCTGATCGGGCATGTCCATTTCAACGATCCAAACCGGCGCGGTCCCGGCGAGGGCGCACTGGCGTTCGGTCCGATCCTGACCGCGCTGCGCGAGAGCGCGTATCAGGGCGACGCGTCGATCGAGCCTTTCATCTACCGGCCGGACGGGCCAACCTGCGCGGCCCGCGGCATCGGCTACATCCGCGGCCTTATGCAGATGGTGATGTCATGAGTGCGCCGAAACTCAAGTTGATCGGAGCAGATTTCTTCGAGCGTCCGATCAAGCTGCGGCTGCCGTTCCGTTTCGGCGTGGTCACGTTGACAGAGGCGCCGCAAATATTCGCGCGCGCACGCGTCAAGCTTGCCGATGGACGCGAGAGCGAAGGCGTATCGGCCGAGATGCTGGCGCCGAAATGGTTCGACAAGTCGCCGGCGCTGACCAACGAAGACAATTTCGATCAGCTGCGCCGCTCGCTTGCGCTGGCGCGTGAAAGCCTCCTCGCCGCCGGCGAGAATACGCCGTTCGGACTGTCGGCTGCGGTCGATCGGCCGCACCACGAGATGTGCCGGAAGATCGGCCTCAATGGGCTGATCGCATCCTTCGGGCTTGCGCTGCTCGACCGCGCGATCATCGATGCGCTCGGGCGGCTCGAAGGCGCATCCGTGTTCGCCCTGGTGAGGGCGAACCGGCTTGGGCTCGATGCCAGCACCGCGACCGATCTCGCAGGTTTTGATTTCGCCAAGCTGCTTGCCGGTCTCGCTCCCGCTTCGTCGATTCACGCCCGCCATACGGTCGGGCTGGTCGACGCGCTGACGCGCGCCGAGACCGGCCAGCGCCTCGATGACGGGTTGCCGGAAAGCCTCGAGGAGGTCGCGGCGAGCTATGGTCATCAATTCTACAAGCTGAAGGTTGCCGGGAAGATCGACGCCGACATCAAGCGCCTGTGCGGGATCGCGGCGGTGATCGATCGGGGCGCACCCTATCAGGCGACGCTCGATGGCAACGAGCAGTATCATTCCATCGACGAGGTGATCGCGCTGTGGCGCCGCATCGGCGAAGAGCCGCGCCTCGCGCGACTGAAGTCTTCTATCCTCTTCATCGAGCAGCCGATCGCGCGCGACCGCGCGCTTGCCGCGTCGGTGCAGGCGCTGTCGGACGAAATCCCGATTGAGATCGACGAGTCGGACGCTGACGTGACGGTGTTTCCGCAGGCGCGCACGCTCGGCTATCGCGGTATCTCGTCCAAGTCGTGCAAGGGCTTTTATCGCGCGCTGATTAATCGCGCGCGCATCGCGCAATGGAATGCCGCGGAAGGCGGCCGCTACTTCATGTCGGCCGAAGACTTGACGACCCAGGCCGGCGTCGCGGTGCAGCAGGATCTGGCGCTCGCCACGCTGATCGGCGCCTCACATGTCGAGCGCAACGGCCATCACTATGTCGATGGCATGACCGGCGCGCCGAAGGCCGAGGAAGACGCGTTCCTCGCAAGCCATCCGGACATCTACCACCGCGCCGCGAATGGCCGCGTGCGGGTGACGATCCGCGACGGCGCGATTGCGCTGCGTTCGCTCGACACGCCTGGACTTGGTGTCGGGCCGCTGCCGGACTTCAACGCGATGAAGAAGAGCCCTCTCCCTCCCCTGCCGCAAGCCGGAGAGCGAGCTGCTGAGCCCGTTGCAACGCGAGCGTAATCTCATGAAAACCGAAGGCGTGTCGATCAACCTCGCCACCGTGCGCCAGCAATTCGGCCTCAAAGACGGCGTCGAGGCGTGTCTCAAGCACGGCATTACGGCGATCGCGCCCTGGCGTGACCACGTCCAGGCAACCGGGCTCGCCGAGGCCGCGCGCATTATCCGATCGAACGGGTTGAAGGTGACCGGCTATTGCCGCGGCGGTCTCTTTCCCGCCGCCGACGCCGCCGGGCGCCAGGCCGCGATCGACGACAACAAGCTCATGATCGACGAGGCGGCGGCGATCGGTGCCGATTGCGTGATCATCATCGGCGGCGGGCTGCCGAAGGGCTCGCGCGATATCGCGGCTGCGCGCGACATGTTCTTCGACGGCATGGCGGCGATCCTGCCGCACGCGCGCGCCGCGAAGGTCCCGCTCGCGATCGAGGCGCTGCACCCGATGTACGCGGCCGACCGTGGCTGCATCTCGACCCTCGCCGAGGCGCTCGACCTGTGCGATGCGCTCGGCAAGGGCGTTGGGGTCGCGATCGACGTCTATCATCTGTGGTGGGATCCGGATCTCGCGCGGCAGATCAAGCGCGCGCGCAGCCGCATCCTGGCGCATCACATCTGCGACTGGCTGGTGCCGACCAAGGACCTGCTGCTCGACCGCGGCATGATGGGCGACGGCGTGATCGATCTTCCCGGTATCCGCCGCATGGTCGAGGACGCAGGCTTCCATGGGCATCAGGAAGTCGAGATCTTCTCGGCCGAGCACTGGTGGAAGCGGCCGGGCGACGAGGTGCTGCGCACCTGCATCGAGCGCTACAATACTGTTTGCTGACTATTCAGCCGGCTGCTCGGCCGCCGGCATCTCGTCTTCCGCCGTCGCATTCCGCTCTCGCAGCAGCCCCCAGCCGACGATCGCGGAGCTGATCGCCGCAATCACCAGTCCGCGGTGCCTGATTCCGAGCTGCGCCGCCTTGGCGAGGATCGGGATCAGCATCGGCAAGACTTTCGGGATCAGCGCCGGATCCATCCAGACCGGCGGCGCGTTCTTGGCGGCTTCCTCGCGCTCGCGCCGCTCCTCTTCGGCGCGCTTGGCGGCGCGCTTTGCGGCTTCGCTGCGCGCGTAGAACAGGATCGCAACCGCGATCAGCGCCACCAGAAGGAAAAAGCCCGCCATCGCCAGACAGGCTTCGAGCGAGCCGTAGCGGTCCGCCGCCCAGATGAAGATCGCAATGCCGATGAAAAGGATCGCGACGATGCCGGACATGCCGGCGACCACCGCGCAGATCAGCGTGGTGAGAAACGTACGCGCCTCGACCTTGACGCTGGACACCAGCCTGTCGAACACCGGACGCCCCCTTGGAGTGAGGCGTTACCGCCGCCAGGCCGCGCCGAACAGGAAGCCGATGCCGGCCACCATCGCGAGCGTCGCGTAGGGGCGTCGCTTCAGCGAATCCTCGATCGCGTCGCCGAACGTGTCGGCGACGTCGCGGAACGCGTCCACAGCCTCGCGGCCGCTGTCCTTCATGTCGGAAACAACCGAATCCGCCTGCGCCTTGGCGCGACGGACCTGACTCTTTACTTGCGCCATGGTGTCGTCCTTTGCCTGGCTGACCAGATCAGCCACCTGGTGGGTCAGCTGGGCGACATCCTCGCGGATCGTCTCCAGCTGTTTCTCGATGTCCGCCGGCGTCGTGCCGTTGGTGGAGGTCGACCTGGAGGTCGTAGCGGATGCAGTGGCCATCAAGAACTCCCTGATCTCTGGGCGCAAACGTTACCCGTGAAGAAAAGTTCCATTTCGCGCGGCATCGCCGCGTTGATCCAGCTCAGTCCGGCAACGAGCCTTCCTCGCGCGGCAGCAGGTGGCCGAGCGTGATGAGCGAGACGATCAGCAGCGGCACCGCCAGGAATGCGCCGATCGGCCCCCACAGCCAGGTCCAGAATGCAAGCGCGAGGAATACCAGGAACGGGCTCATGGTGAGCCGCCGCCCGACAATGCTCGGGGTGATGAAATGCCCCTCGGCGGTCGCGACTGCGACGAAAAGCGCGGGCGCGAGCGCCGCGTATGCGAGCGAGGGCATCGCGACCACGCCGACGCAGAACAGCACCAGCGCGATGATCGCGGGGCCGATATAGGGAACGTAATTCAACACCATGGTCAGCAGGCCGAACGTCACCGGATTGGGGAAGCCGACCAGATAGAGCATGACGGCCGTGACGACGCCGAGCGCCAGATTGATCAGCGTGACCAGGCCGACATATTCGACCAGGTTCTCCTCGATGTCGTTCCAGATGCGGATCATGCGCAGCCGTCCTTCGCGCGTCACGAACACGACGACGAGCTTCCGCCGCAGAGTCGCGTTGGTCGCGAGGAAGAAGACGAGCGTGCCGAAGAACAGCACGAACTGGCTGATCGCCGGCGTGATAGTCATCAGCGCCGCGGCGACCATCTCGGCCGGATTGGCCTCGACCGAGACCGTCGGCCCGCTCGGCGCGCCCGGCATCAGCGCGTGTCGCAGGTCGCGAAACACCATCAGGGGATAATCGAGCGCGTGCAGCTTTTCTTTCACGGCGGCGCCGATCTCGGGCGCGCGGGCGATCCAGCCGGTCAGCGGTGCGGCAAAAAACGTGGCCACCAGCGCGATCACGACAACCACCAGGCTGACGACGACGACGGCGGAGACCGGCTGCGGCACGTTGAGGCGCGAACCGAATCTCACCGCTGGCGCGAGCGTGATGCCGACGAGCAGCGCGGCGGTCACCGGCAGCAGGATGGAGCGGCCGAAATAGAGCGCCGCGATCGTCGCAAGGGCGCCGATCACCAGCGTCGAGACCAATGCGGCAAGTCGCCACACCGCCGGGATGCCGGAGAGCGGCTGCGCGTCGGTCAACGTCAGACCATGGGGGGTGCGCTCGGATCTGCCCGGCCGCAGCACATGCTGGTTCATCGCGGTACTCTGGACGGCACTCATCGGGCACCGGACCGCGCAGGCAACGCGCGCGTCGGGGAACAAGTTCCGCCCGCCTCCCGTGCTACTATCGTCGCGCCTCATCCCGGATCGAGTTCATGCGCTTCTTGAAACGGCTTCTGATCGGCGTCGTGCTGTTGATCGCGGCATTCGCGACGGTCGTCGCGCTGCAGCCCGACGAGTATCGATTGACGCGCCAGATCGTCATTGCGGCACCTGCGGCGGCGATCTTCCCGCGCGTGAATGATCTGCGCGAATGGCAGGACTGGTCGCCCTGGGCCAAGCTCGATCCGAACGCGAAGATCTCGTTCGAAGGCCCGCTTGTCGGCCCCGGCGCGATGTTTCACTGGTCCGGCAACGACAAGGTCGGCGCCGGCACGATGACCATCGTGGAGAGCAAGCCGAACGAGCGCATCGCGACGCGCACGGACTTCACCCGGCCGTTCGAGGGCTCGAGCAATGCGGATTTCATCTTCTCGCAAAGTGGCGATCAGACCAACGTGATCTGGACCATGAGCGGCACGCAGAGCTTCATCGGCAAGGCGATCTGCCTGGTGATGAGCATGGAGCGGATGCTCGGACCGGACTTCGAGAAGGGCTTGGCGCAGTTGAAAGCGGTGAGCGAGAAACGATAGGGCGCGGCGCGTAGGGCGGGCAAAGCGAAGCGTGCCCGCCCTACAGGCCCTACTCCGCCGCCAGCGGCATCGTGACCTGGGCGTCGATCGCGGCGAGCGCTTTCGCAAGACTTTCGCCTTCCGGATCGAGCAGCGCGGCGGTGCGGGCCGATGCAATTGCGTCGATGCCGGTGCGGACCGGCATGCGGCCCTCGAGCACCGGTGTGATCACGCGCGCCTCGATGATCTGGAAGTTCGCAAAGCCGCGCTTCCAGGTGTCGCCGTAGCCCTTGATCAGGCGCGCGCATTCGGCGACTTCGCGCGCGAGATCTCCCGACAGCCGCGCGGCGGCGAGAATGCGCGCGAGCCAAGCCTCGATCGCGGCCTGCTCCTCGGCAAAGCGCCAGCTCCTTGGGCGGAAGCGCTTGAGCTTGGCGAGGCCCCAGAACCGCAGGTAGCCCCACACGCTCGTGGTCTTCACCTCCATGCCGAAATAGACCGTGCCGAGCCAGCCGCGCTTCTCCGCGTGGCGAAGAATCGCGCGCGCCAGCCGCGGCGGCAGCACCTGGCACAATTCCTCGATGCCGGGCTTGAGGAACTCCGTGATGACGTAAGGCTGATCCTTCGCGCCGATCTCGCCTTCGATGCGGCGGAAGCGCTCGGGCGCGATCTTGGCCTCGGCGACGCGAATGACGTCCTCGAATGACATGCGCACCGCAAGGTGACGCGCCGTCTCGGCGAGCAGCTTGCCGCCGGCCTGCGCGCGGGCATCAGCCTCGGCGACCGGCTTCAAGCGATCGAGATAGCGCCGCGCATAGGCGAGATCCTGATAGGCGGCGAGCCGCCGCACGCCTTCGACCGCGAGCGCGCGAGCCGCCTCGGGGAGCGCCGCGGCTTCGGCTTCGAGCGCCGCCAGTGTCGGCTTCGCGGCACGCTTGCCGGCGCGCGCAAGCTTGGCCGGCGCCTGACTGTGTACCGCCGCGAGGCCCGCTTCGAAGCCGCGCAGATTGCTTTGCACCGCCTTGCCGTCCTGCTCGATCGCGCGGCGAAACGCCTCGACCGGGATCGGCAGGCGGCCACAGGCCGCGATCGCGCCGAGCATCACCGAGTTGACGATGGCGGCGGCGCTTCGCGCCGCAGCCTCCATGTCGAACAGCAGGTGCTCCTTGGCGTTCTGCTCGACCGCCTTGATCAGGCGCTCGGAGTCATAACGGCCGTCTCCCATCTGCATCTTCTCGGTGGTCAGGTACACGCGACTGGTCGACGAGATGAGCAGCGTGCGATCGGCCGTGACGAAGCCCGCCGAAATCTGCCGGCCGGCTTCGAGCAATTCGCTCGCGACCACCATGTCGACATCGCCGACGCCGGGCGAGAGCGCGAGCACCGGGCGCTTGCCGGCGAGCTTGGCCTGCGTCACAGGGTAGATCTCGACATAGTAGGTGGTCGCGCCGGTGCGCTGCGCCACGCCTGGAATCGAGGTCGATTGCACCGGCAGATCGCACGCCTGTGCGGCCGACACGATCCAGTCGGTCAGCACCCCGCCGCCCTCGCCACCAAGCGCCGCGATCAGCAATGTGACGGGACGCTCGCTCATGCCACGACCTCGCGCGGCGCGAACAGCGAGATGACGGCGCGGCGGATCCGATGCAGCATGCGATCCCAGAGGCTCGCGTTCTGGATCACCTCGGCGCGATAGAACGACGGGCATAGCACCGCCGCATGCGCGACCTCGCCACACAGCCCGCAGCCGACGCAGGACTCGATCACACTGGCGACCGGATCGGTACGCAAGGGATCGGGCGACGGCTTCACAGTGAGCGAAGGGCAGCCCGACAGGCGGATGCACGAATGGTCGCCGGTGCAGATCTCGTCATCGACGCCGAATTTCGTCCGTACCACGCGCTCGCCGGCCTTGAGCTTGGCGGCATCCTCGACGCGCACGCGGCGCTGGCGCGCCAGCTGGCATTCGCCGTCCGCGATGATGACCTTGAGCCCGCTTTCGCGGGTGCCCATCGCCTCCTTCAAGGTCTTGACCATGGTGGCGACGCTGTAGGTGCGCACCTTGCGCAGCCATTTGACGCCGAAGGCGCGCAGCGTCTGCTCGACGTCCATGCCGGGCGCGGTGCCCTGCCGGCTGGTGCCGCTCGAAGGCATGTATTGCTGCCCGGTTGCCGACGTGTAGCCGTTCTGCATCACGATCAGCACGCCGTCGTTCTTGTTGAAGAGGTTCGACGCGACACCGGTGATCAGCCCGTTGTGCCAGAAGCCGCCATCGCCCATCACGGAGATCGGGCGTCGTGACAGGTTCGGCGCGACGGCGGCCGCGCTCGCCAACGACATGCCGTAGCCGAGGATCGAGTTGCCCATCGAGAACGGCGCGAAGGTCGCGAACGAATGACAGCCGATGTCGGCCGAGATGTGCGTCGGGCCGAGGTCGCGCTGGGTGAGCTTGAGCGCGGCGAAGACTGGACGCTCGGGACAGCCGGTGCAGAAGTTCGGTGGACGCGGCGGAAGCTCGCCGACGGCGCTCGCCGCCGCGGTTTTGTGGCCGAGCAGCGCGTCAGCCTTAGCGACGATCTGCGCCGCGTCGAGACCGGCGGGCTTGGCGTCGCGCAAGAAATTCGCGAGCCCGCGCAGCACGACCTCGCCGGTGTACTCGCCGGCCTTGGGCAGCGCGCCCTTGCCGTGGATGCGGGTCTGGATGTCGGCACGGCGCAGCTCGGCGGCGACCGCCTGTTCGACATAATCCGGGAATCCCTCCTCGACGATCAGCACGTCGGTCTTGCCGAGGCAGAACTCCTTCACTTCATCGGGGATCAGCGGATAGGCGAGGTTGAGGCAATAGATCGGGATGCGCGCGGCGCCGAAATTGTCGGCAAGGCCGAGCCGGGCGAGCGCGCGCAGCACCGTATTGGTGAGGCCCCCGAGCACGATGATGCCGAGGTCCTTCAGGTCACCGTCAAAGACCTCGTTGAGCTTGTGCGCACGCGCGAAGGCCTGTGCGGCCGGAAGCCGCTGCTCGATCTTGAGCTTTTCCTGCATGAAGGTGACCGGCGGGTGCGCGAGGCGCGCATAGTCGAAGCGCGCCGGCTTGTCGATCCGGTTGAGGCCGGACTGCGCCGAGGCGCGATTGGTCCTCGCCGTGAACGCGCCGGTCACGTGGCAGGCGCGCACGCGCAGCTCCAGCATCACGGGCGCATGGCTCGCTTCCGAAAGCTCGAAGCCCTTCTCGACCATGCGCACGATGGTCGGCAGATCCGGCCGCGGATCGAGCAGCCACATCGAGGACTTCATCGCGTAAGCATAAGAGCGCTCCTGAATGACGCTCGCGCCCTCGCCATAGTCCTCGCCCAGAATGATCATGGCGCCGCCGACGACGCCGGGCGACGACAGGTTCGAGAGCGCGTCGGCCGCCACGTTGGTGCCGACGATCGACTTCCAGGTCACCGCCCCGCGCAGCGGATAGTTGATCGAGGCGCCGAGCATCGCGGCCGCAGAGGCCTCGTTGGTGCAGGTTTCAAGATGCACCCCGAGCTCGGCCATCATGTCCTCGGCGTCGACCAGCACGTCGAGCAGATGCGAGACCGGCGCGCCCTGATAACCGCCCACGTAGGCGACGCCGGACTGCAGCAGCGCCTTGGTCACCGCGAGGATGCCCTCGCCGTGAAAGGTTTCGCCATCGCGGAGCTTGAGGGCTTCCACTTCCTTCGCAAACGAGCGTTCCGCCATCGTCGATTCCTTGTGTTCTTGCGACCGACATTAGCAGGATTCCAAGGTGGACCAGCAGGCCTTTGTCGGCCTTTCGCCGACCGAAAAGCGTGAACCCTGCGGGCAGTTGGATGCCGCCCACACTGCCTTCGCAAATGGCTCGAAGGTGATTACCTTGCCGCCGGTCTAGGAACCGGAGGAAACATGATCCACGTCATCGCCATCATCACCGCAAAGCCCGGCCAACGCGCGGCGGTGCTCGAGCATTTTGCCGCGAACCGGCCGAACGTGCTGGCCGAGGCCGGCTGCATCGAGTACGGCGCGGCGGTCGATGTCGAGAACATGGGCACGGCGGCCTTCGGCCCGGACACGTTCGTGGTGATCGAGAAATGGGAAAGCCCCGATCACCTCAAGGCGCACGCGGTCGCGCCGCACATGAAAGAATATGGGACGAAGACCAAGGACCTGCTCGCCAGCCGCGCGATCCACGTGCTGAGCCCGGTGTAGCGCGCACGGCTCAGGGCCTCTCAATCCCGTTCGCCCGCAAGTACGGCTCGAGCTCGAAGCCGAGCGCCTCGGCGCGCGCGAAGTAATCGCGCGCGACCGCTTCGTCCTTCGGCATGCCTTGGCCGCGCATCGCCATCACGCCGAGCGTCGCGGCCGCACGCGCGACCCCCGCGTCGGCGGCGCGGCGATACCATTTCACGGATTGTTCGAGGTTCTTCTCGACGCCGAGATCGCCGGTGGCATGCAGTGCGCCGAGATTCGCCATCGCGCGCGGTTGATCGCGGTTCGCGGCTTCGCGCAAATAGAACAGCGCCTTGGAGCGATCGCCGATGCCGTTCATCGCAAAGACGAACAATTCGAACAGCGCGTCGGGCTGGCCGAGATTGGCGGCCGCGATGTGCAGCCGCAAACTCTCGCGCACGTCCTTGGGGCGGCCGCGCCCGTTGTAGGCCATCAGCCCGAGCAGGTATTGCGTGTCGCCGCTCGGATCGTCTTTCAGTGCCTTGAGGGCGTACGCATAGGCCTCGTCGTAGCGCTCAAAGGTCCAATAGAGATTGTAGGCGGCGAGGTAGTTGCCATAGCCGGCGCCACGTTCCGCGGCGGTCTTGTAGGCGGCAAGCGCCGCCTCGCGGTCCTCCTTCACGCCCCAGCCGTTCCACAGGCAGCGGCCATAGTCGATCCAGGCGTCCGCAACGCCGCCCTCGGCAGCTTCCCGCAGCGCGCGTGCCATCACGGCGCGCGCTTCCTCGATGTTCGGTTCGGAACCAGCTTCGATCGATTTGAACAGCGCGACGGCCAGCTCGTAGAGGCGGCGGTCGCGCGCCGCGGAATGTTGGCCGGCCAGCAATTCGATGACCGGCGCACTCCGCGCGCTCGCGTTCGACTGTGCCATCGCCTCCAGCGGTCTGCCGAGCAAGAGGAAAATTGCCATCACGATCAGCAGCTTGGTCATTTCGCTTTCCGTACAGGAGTCACGACGGTCGTTGGTCGTATGGCGCTGCAGCGCGGTTCAGGGGCGCACGCGTCGCACGAAGTCCGCAACCGCGTGCCCGATCTCGTCGGGCGAGTCCTCCTGGATGAAATGCAAACCCTTGACCGCGACTTCGGTCTGGTTCGGCCAGGCGCGACAAATCTCGCGCTGGCGCCCGACCAGGATCGAACCAGGCTCCGCATTGATGAACAGTTTCGGCACCTCCGACGTCGCGAGCCAGGCCGCGTAGTCTTCGACCACCTCGACGACGTCCGCCGGCTCGCCCTCGATCGGAATCTGGCGCGGCCACGTGAGCGTCGGGCGGCGCTCCTCGCCCGGATTGGCGAATGGTCGCCGGTACTCCGCCATCTCTTCCTCGCTCAGCTTGCGGATGATCGAGCCCGGCAGCACGCGTTCGACGAACATGTTCTTCTGCAGGATCATCTCCTCGCCGCCCTCCTGGCGAAAACCCTGGAAAGCGCGGCGCGCATTCTCCGGCCAGTCGTCCCAGGTCACGGGCGCGACGATCGCTTCCATATAGGCGATGCCGGCGACACGATCACGATGCTGGTTCGCCCAGTCGAAGCCGAGCGCCGAGCCCCAGTCGTGAATGACGAAAATCACGCGGTCGCCGAGATCGATCTGGTCCCAAAGCGCGAACAGATAGTCGCGCTGCTCGGCGTAGCTGTAGCGCGCGGGCCCCGAGTCCGGCAGCTTCTCCGAGTCGCCCATTCCGATCAGATCGCAGGCGATCAGCCGCCCCAGCCCGGCGCAGTGCGGCATCACGTTGCGCCAGAGATAGGACGAGGTGGGATTGCCGTGCTGAAACACGATCGCGTCTCCGGCACCCTCCTCGACATAGGCCATGCGACGGCCCATGACGGTGGCGAATTTCTTCTGCCCGAAGGGCTTGGCTGAGATCGGCATGTGTCGCTCCGGCTTGCGCGCTGGGGTATGCCAATGACTTCGGCAGCCCAACTCAGCTGCATGTTGAAGAGTGGGCGCCGCGATCACGCGTGATTGTGAATTCCGCCGCACTGAACCCCGCGTTACGCTTGCGTGCATAAACGATGTTCGCGGGGAGGACTAGCATGACGAAGCACACGCGCGCCCGCGCTCTTGCGGCGCTCACCGCCACCACGCTCGTTGCGCTCGCATCCGGTGCCATGGCGCAGGAAACGAAATACAAGCCGATCAGTGTGAAGACGCCCGACGGCCTCACCATCGCGGCACAGGAATGGGGCAATCCGCAGGGGCCGGAAATCCTGTTCATTCACGGCTTTGCGCAGAGCCATCTGTCCTGGATGCGGCAGGTCGACAGCGATCTCGCGAAGGAATTCCGCATCATCACCTACGACCTGCGCGGCCATGGCAATTCCGACAAGCCGCTCGACAAGGCGCCCTATCATGACAACAAGGCCTGGGCCGACGAGGTGAAGGCCGTGATGGACGCGGCCGGACTGCGGCGTCCGGTGCTGGTCGGCTGGTCTTATGCGGGGCGCGTCATCTCGGACTATGTGACGACGCATGGGCCGAGCCGGCTTGCCGGCATCAACTTCGTCGATGCCAGCATCAAGTTCTTTCCCGAGAACGTCGGCGAGAATCTGAAGAACCTGCCGGGGATGACTTCGGAGGATCTCGCGACCAACATCGCGGCGACGCGCGCCTTCGTGCATGGCTGCTTCGAGAAGCAGCCGACCGCCGACGACTTCGAGATCATGCTCTCGTTCAACATGATGGTGCCGCCGAAGGTGCGCACGAATCTGGGCGGCCGCGCGCTCGACGCAACCGAGGTGATGGCGAAGCTGAAGATCCCGGTCCTGGTGACGCACGGCGATAAGGATCGCAACTCGAAGATCGGAACCGCGCAATACACGGCAAAGACAATCCCGGGCGCGAAGCTCTCAGTCTATGAGGGCATCGGCCACGCGCCGTTCTATGAGGACGCGGCGCGGTTCAATGCCGAGCTCGCCGCCTTCGTGCGCGACGCGAACCGGACGAACTAGTACGACACATCGTAGGGCGGATTAGCGCTACTGCGTCAGAAGTCGCGGCGGTCGTATGTGCGCTCTCACCCCGCTTGCGGGGGAGGGCTGCTCGGAGGTTCAGCGAGGAAGGATTGGAGGGGGCCTTTCCGCGAGCCTATCAAGGGGCCCCCACCCGACCGAGTCCGTTGAGCCGCCTGCGATGCCCTCCCCCGCAAGCGGGAGAGGGCGCAATAACCGATGCCGCGCTCACAGCACCGAGTTGTGACGCAGTAGGACTAACCCACGCTACAGCTGCCAGCAACTTTGGAGGTGCACATGCCGCGCTATCGTCTTGCGATCTCCGCGCTTGCGCTTCTCGCGTTTTCCCTCGCCTTCGCCGCCGCCCAAACGACCGCTCCCACCAACTCGCTTCCGAACCCCTATCGTGCGATCGAGAACTGGGGGCAGCTTTCCGAGGGCCGCGCCTGGGGCTCCACCAGTGCGGTCGCGATCGATCCGGACGGCTCGAGCGTGTGGGTCGGCGAGCGCTGTGGCGAGGTCCGGCCGCCCTCGCAGATCAATCCGGGCGCGCCGTTCGCCTGCGCTGAATCGAAGCTCGATCCGATCCTGAAATTCGACGCCTCCGGCAAGCTGGTGAAGAGTTTCGGCGCCGGGGTGATCCTGTTTCCGCACGGCCTGCACGTTGACCGTGAGGGCAACGTGTGGATCACCGATGGCCTCGGCCGCGCCGGCAAGGGTCATCAGGTGTTCAAGTTCAGCCCGGACGGCCAGCTGCTGATGACACTCGGCAAGGCCGGACAGCCGGGGAGCGGCCCGGACGAGTTCAACGCGCCTTCCGCGGTGGTCACGGCGCCGAACGGCGACATCTTCGTCGCCGACGGGCACGGCGGCAACACCAACGCGCGCATCGTGAAGTTCGACAAGGACGGCAAGTTCATCAAAACCTGGGGCCACAAGGGATCAGGCCCGGGCGAGCTCGACATCCCGCATGCGATCGCGATGGACTCGCAAGGGAGGCTGTTCGTCGGCGACCGGCAGAACAACCGCATCCAGATCTTCGACCAGGACGGCAAATTCCTCGATCAGTGGCCGCAGTTCAGCCGGCCGAGCGGCATCTATATCGACCGCAATGACACGATCTATGTGGCGGATTCGGAATCCGAATCCGTGTCGAAGAACCATGACGGCTGGAAACGCGGCATCCGCATCGGCAGCGCCAAGGACGGCAGCGTGACGGCGTTCATTCCCGATCCGGTCGAGAAGAGCAACACCACGAGCGCCGCCGAGGGCGTCGCGGCGGATGCCGCCGGCAATATTTATGGCGCCGAGGTCGGCATGAGACGGATGATGAAGTACGTCAAGAAATAGCGGTGGGTGTGATTGACCGACGTCAGAACATGCCGTTGTTGTGCGGCATCTTCTCCGGAATGTCCTGCGCGACATCCCAGTGCTCGACGATCTTGCCGTTCTCGAGCCGGAAGATATCGACGATGGCGCGGCCGCGCGTCCCCGGCTCGCGCACCGCATGGACGTGCAGGATCACGAAGTCGCCTTCGGCAACGACCTTCTTGATCTCGCTGTGCGAGTTCGGGAACTTGTCGCGCAGGAACGCGAGGAAGGCCTTGAAGCCCTCGATCCCATCCTGCGCGCCCGGATTGTGCTGGATGTATTTCGGCCCGAAATATTTCGACGCCGCCTCGAAGTCCTTCTTGTTGAGGCCGGCCTCGTAAAACTCGAGCACGGCCTTTTTGTTGGCCTCGAGATCCGCGGCGAAAGCCGGAGATGCGCAAGCGAAAGCAAGCACCAAAGCCGCAGCAAGCCGTGTCATGGCGCGCTCCTTTTGCCTTACATGTGCGACGGCAGCCAGATCGCGATGACCGGAAACGCGATCAGGATGATCAGTCGCAGGATGTCGGTCAGGATGAACGGCATCACGCCGTAGAAGATGGTCGAGATCTTGGCGTCCTCGATCACGCTCTTGATCACGAAGATGTTCATGCCGACCGGCGGGTGAATGAGGCCGAGCTCGACCGTCATCACGATGATGACGCCGAACCAGATCGGATCGAAGCCGAGCTGCGTGATCACCGGGAAGATGATCGGCACCGTCAGGATGATCATGGCGAGCGCGTCCATCAGGCATCCGAGCACCAGGTACATCACCATGATGAGCGCGAGCACGCCGTAGGAACCGATGCCGAGGCCGGTGAGGAACTCGGTCACTTTCTGCGGCGTCTGCGTGATGGTGAGGAAGTAGCCGAACAGCAACGCCCCGATCAGGATGGTGAACACCGCCGCGGTGGTGCGCGTCGTTTCGAGCAGCGAGCGCAGAATATCCGGGCCCGAAAGCTTGCGCCGCGCGATGCCGATCAGGAATGCGCCGCCGGCGCCCGCGCCTGCCGCCTCGGTCGCGGTGAACAGCCCGCCGTACAGCCCGCCGATCACGAAGGCGAACAGCAGCAAGGTCGCCCAGATGTCCTTGAGGGCGGCGAGCCGCTCGCTCCAGGGGGTCTTCTGCCCCTCGGGGAGAAAGCCCGGCCGGACATGCCCGATGATCGTGATGGTGATCATGTACATCGAGACGGCGAGGATGCCCGGCAGGATGCCGGCAATGAACAGCTTGCCAACGTCCTGCTGCGTGATCAGGCCATAGATCGCGAACACCGTCGACGGCGGGATCATGATGCCGAGCGTGCCGCCGGCCGCGATCACGCCGGTCGCAAAGCTCTGCGGATAGCCGAAGCGGCGCATCTCGGGATACGCGACCTTGGAGAAGGTCGCCGCGGTTGCGACCGACGAGCCGCAGATCGCCGCAAAGCCGCCGCACGCCGCGATGGTGGCGATGCCGAGGCCGCCACGCAGATGGCCGAGAAACGCGTTCGCGGCGCGGAACAGCTCGCGGCTCATGCCCGACGTGGTGGCGAACGAACCCATCAGCAAAAACAGCGGCACCACGGCGAAATTGAAGTCCGTCACGGTGCGCATCGTGGTATGGCCGACGATCTTCAGCGCCGGCGCGCCGGCGGTGAGATAGCCAAAGCCGGAGACGCCGACGAGACCCATCGCCATGCCGACCGGCACGCGCAACAGCATCAGCACGAACAGGCTGACGAACCCGATAATGGCAACGGCGTCGGTGCTCATGCGCTATTCCACCGGCCGTGCGAGCTCATCCGGCTTCTTCATCAGCTCGGGATGAAAGATGAGCCGATAGGTGCGCACCGCGATCAGCAGCACGGCCGCCACGTCGCCGATCCAGGCGACCGCAAAGAACGGCCAGGTCGGAATGCGCAGGTCGAAAGTCTGCACGTTGTCGGCGCGCGTGGTCGCGACCTTGTCGAACAGCGTGTAGGTCTGCACCACGACGACGAACAGCAGCACCAGCGTGGCGAACACGTCCATCACGCGCTGCTTCATGGGGCTGATGTTGGCGTAGAGCAGATCGACCGTGATGTGCGTGCCGCGATAGGAGGTCGCCGCGATGCCCCAGAAGATCAGGATGCCGAGCAGCAGCTGGCCGAAATCGTAGCTGTCGGGGATCTGGATCGAAAAGAAGTAGCGCAACAAGATGGTGAGAAACACGTCGGCCGCCACGATGCCGACGAAGACCGCCGCGATCCACTCGATCGTGTCGATGAAGCGATCCATGTAAACCGGCTTCACACGTCCCCCTTGCTGTCGTCCTTTATCATGGCAACGGCGGCGAGATTATCGCCGCCGCGCTGATTCCGACAAATCCAATCCGCGTCAGTAGGCCGACTTGTACTTCATCAGCACCGCCTTGAAGTCCTTCATGACCGCGTCGGCATCATTGCCCGCCTTCTTGACCGCGTCCGCCCACGCGGTGACCACTGGTTCGGCCGACTTCTTCCATTCGGCGAGCTGTGCGTCGGTCAGCGTATAGACCTCGTGACCCTCGTCCTTCAGCTTCTTGATGCCGGAGTGCTCGAAATCGGCCCACGGGCTCGCGGCGCGGATCGCCCACTGGGTGGTGCAGTGATCGTCGATCACCTTCTTCTGCGCCGCCGACATCTCGTTGTACTTCGCCTTGTTCATCACCCAGACGAAGCTCGTCGCATAGAGCGGCGCCTCCATGTGGTACTTGGTCACCTTGTCGATGCCGAACAGCGGGATCGAACCCCACGGGAAGGTCACCGCTTCGGCAACGCCTTTCTCGATGATGTCCCGCACTTCGGGCGCCGAGGCGTTCACGTTGGTGCCGCCGAGCTGCGTGATCCAGGTCGCCATCGTGGCGTGCGCGGGACGGATCTTCATGCCCTTGACGTCGCCGGGCACGACGACCTTCTTGGTCTTGGAATGGAACGAGCCGGGATCGTGGAAGAACGCGAAGCAGAACTTCACGTCCTTCATCTCCTTCTCGGCATATTTGCGATACCACTCGTCGAGCGCGCCGGTGCCCTCCTTGGCGTTCGACACCATGAACGGCAGGTTACCAGCGTCGATGATCGGGAAGCGGCCAGGCTGATAACCCGGGCTCACATAGGTCACGTCAGCGATGCCGTCGCGCGCCATGTCGTAGTGGTCGAACGCCTTGCCGAGCTGCTGCGAGGGGTAGACCTTGTACTTGATCGTGCCATTCGAGGCCTTCTCGATCGAGGAGCCCCAGTCTTCCAGCGCCTTCTGCAAGGGGTGCGACGGCGGCACCCAGTGCGACAGACGCAGCTCGAAGGTCTTGTCCTGCGCCAGCGCTGTCCCGGCGCCGAGAGCCAGCGCCGCGCTGAGCAACGTGACTTTGAATTTCATGTAGATCCTCCCTGATCGCCCGCGCTTGAATCCGCGCGATTGTTGCGGTTGACAGCACCCTAACCATGCGGCGGGCGGGAGACAACTGAACCCGCTGTGCGAGCTTAAGAAAACTTGTCCCAGTCATTCCCGAAATAGTTCTAGAATCGCTGCGTTAACATTGGTATCCGAGATACAACGGCGCGCATGAACCAGAAGACCAACCTTGATCTTGGGCCCTTGCCGGAGCTGATCGGCTACGTGCTGCGCCGCGCGCAGCTCGTGGTGTTTCAGGACTTCTTCCAGGCCTTCGCACCGTTCAATATCTCGCCGGCCCAATTCTCGGTTTTGACGGTGATCGAGCGCAATCCCGGACTCACGCAGAGCCAGGTGGCGGCCGCGCTCGGGATCAAGCGGACCAACTTCGTCGGCCTGCTCGACGAGCTCGAGCGACGCGCCCTCGCGGAGCGGCGCCAGGCCGCGCGCGACAAGCGCTCCTACGCGCTCTACCTCACCGCCGACGGCGCGGCGCTGATGCGCAAGCTCAAGCCCGTGCTCAAGGCGCATGAGAGCCGCATGGTCGCCCGCATCGGCGAGGCCGGGCGCGACCGGCTGGTCGAGCTGCTGCACGAGATCGTCGACGGCCCCTCCGCCAATGGCACCCGTCTCAAGGGAGCGAAAGCCGTTCGACCACCTCGGCCGGGATCGGCTGCGATCTGATCTTCGACGGATCAGCCGGATCACGGCCGGTCCACACCCGCGTCTCGAAGCCCTCGACCGCCAGCACGCCGTTGTTCTTCAAAAGATGCGTGATCTGAAAGCTCGAGCGCTTGATCTCGGTAACCGACGTCTCGATCGTCACGTCATCGCCGAAGCGCGCCGGACTGAGGAAACGGCCGCGCGTATCCACCATCGGATAGCCGGCGCAATCATACTTGGCGAGGAACTGGTACTTGGTCATGCCAAGCGCGGCGGTGAACAACAGCGTGGTGGCGTTGTCGAACATCGCGAAGTAGTTCGGATAGAACACGATCCCCGCGGGATCGCATTCGCCCCACTCGATGCGCCGCGTCGTGATGTTGGTGCGAAAGGGCATTATCTCTCCAGCGTCATTCCGGAAGCCGAGCGCAGCGAGGCTGTCCGGAATCCATAACCACCGCCCTCACGATATCGCTCCGTATGCGTTTATGGATCCCGGGCTCGCCGCTGCGCGGCGCCCCGGGATGACGGCCTCGCCATCACTTCGGTGCCATCCTTAGCGCGCCGTCGAGACGGATCACCTCGCCATTGAGATAGCGGTTCTCGATGATGTGCCGCGCCAGGGACGCATATTCCTCGGGCTTGCCGAGCAGCTGCGGGAACGGCACCGAGGCCGCGAGGCTTTTCTGCACCTCGTCGGAAAGGCCGAGCAGCATCGGCGTGAGGAAGATGCCGGGCGCGATCGCGCACACGCGAATGCCGAACTGTGCGAGCTCGCGCGCCGCCGGCAAAGTGAGGCCGACGATGCCGCCCTTCGAGGACGAATAGGCCGCCTGCCCGATCTGTCCGTCGAATGCCGCCACGGAAGCCGTGTTGATCGCGACGCCGCGCTCGCCCGCGTCCAGGGCTTCGGCCTTGGAGAGGTCCGCGGCGAACAGGCGCAGCGTGTTGAACGAGCCGATCAGGTTGATTTTGATCACGCGCTCATAGTCCGCGAGCGGCTGCGGGCCGTCGCGCCCGACGATGCGCTTCGCGACGCCAACGCCGGCGCAATTGATCAGGATGCGGGCGACGCCGTTCTTGGCGTTGGCTTCCTTGATCGCGGCCTCGGCGCTCGCCGAATCCGAGACGTCGCACTTGATCGCAAGCGCGCCGATCTTCGCGGCATGCGCATTCGCCGCATCCATGTTGACGTCGAGCAGCGCGACCTTGGCGCCGGCACCGGCCAGCACTTCGGCAGTCGCGGCGCCGAGCCCGGAGCCGCCGCCGGTGACGATTGCGGCGTGTCCCTTGATGTCCATCTCCAGCCCTCAGTTTCTCGTTGCGTCCGGATTTTCAATCAATAGCGCGATGCCCTGCCCGCCGCCAATGCAGGCCGACGCGATGCCGTAGCGCAAGCCGGCGCGCTTCAGCTCACGCGCGAGCGTGACCGAGAGGCGCACGCCGGTCGCGCCGAGCGGATGCCCGATCGCGATTGCGCCGCCATTGACGTTGAGCTTGTCCTCATCGAGGCCAAGGGCGCGCGCGCAGGCCATCACCTGTGCGCCGAACGCCTCGTTGATCTCGAAGCGGTCGATGTCGGAGAGCTGCAGCCCCGCCTTCTCGAGCACCGCCTGGATCGCCGGCACGGGACCGATGCCCATGATCTCGGGCGGCACGCCGGCCGCCGCGCCCGCGACGAGGCGGGCGATCGGTGTCTTGCGGTTCTTGTCCGCATAGTCCTTCGAGACGACGAGCGCGGCCGCGGCGCCGTCGACGATCGCAGAGGAATTACCGCCGGTCTGCACCCCGCCGAAAGCCGGACGGATCTTCGAGAGCGCCTCGACCGTCGATGGGCGGATATGGGTGTCGTGGTCGAGCTCCTTTACCTCGCGCGCGAGCTTGATGCCGCGCGAATTGTAGCCTTCGCGCGCGAACTCTTCCGTTCTCACCGGTGCGATTTCGCCCGCGAGGAAGCCCGACTCCTTCGCCTTCACGGCACGCTCGAACGAACGCGCCGCGTAGGCATCCACCTCTCCGCGCGTGATCTGGTACTGGCGCGCGAGATTTTCCGCCGTGTCGCCCATTGTGACGTTGGCAGAACGATCCATCAGCGCTTCCCAGAGGAAGTCCTTGAACTCGACCTGCCCCATCTTGAAGCCGCCGCGATGCGTATAGGCGGCGATCGGATTGCGGCTCATCGACTCGGTGCCGACGCAGAGCGCGAGGTCGATGCCCTTGTGCGTGATCGTGTCGGCCGCCTGCATCAGCACCTCGATGCCGGTGCCGCAGACGCGCTGCACCATATGCGCGGGCGTCTCGATCGGCGCGCCGGAATAAAGCCCGATATGGCGCGGCAGCAGATACGCGTCGAAACTCGCTTGCGCCATGTTGCCGGTGATCACCGTGCCGACATCCTGCGCCGACACGCCGGAGCGCGCGAACACCTCGCGCGCCGCCTTGATGCCGAGATCGATTGGCGAGATCTGCGCGAGCCCGCCATTATAGTCGACGAAGGGCGTGCGCACGCCGTCGAGCAGCCAGACGTCCTGCCATGATGCCGTGATGGCCTTGCTCATGTTTACGATCCTTTCCCGATCGCGATGACGCGGGATGACGGTTTGTCAGCATAAAGCTCTTCGACCAGCGCGGCGCGATGTTTCAGCACCATGCGCTGGTTGATCGAACCCTTGTCGGTTGCCTCGCCGACATCGAGCGACGGCGGCATGTCGAGCAGCACCGCCCGCACCACGCGATTGGACGAGCCGGTGGCGCCGCGCGCGAAGCTGTCGAGCAGAAACGAGAATTCGCGGCGCACGCTGTCATGGGCGACGATCGTGGCCGGCGTTGCGTCCTTCAGGTCCGGCGCAAGCCGGCGACAGGCGTCGAAATCCGGGAAGATCAGCACCGCGATGAAATCACGATCTGCGCCCGCGATCACGACATCACGCACATAGGGCGCGAAATGCGAGATGACCGCGACGCGCAAGGGTCCGACATTGACCCAGGTTCCGGTCGCCAGCTTGAAATCCTCGGCGATGCGTCCCTCGAACAGCAGACCCTTCTCGGGCTTCGCCGGATCATCGAAACGCAGCGCGTCGCCGAGCTTGTAGAAGCCGTCCTCGTCATGGGCTTCCGCCGTCAGCTTCGGCTCGCGCCAGTAGCCGGGCGTGATGTTCGGTCCCTTCAGTCGCGCCTCGTACTTGTCCTCGCGCGGCACCAGCTTCACGCTCAGCCCCGGCGGCGGCAGGCCGATATTGGTGGCGTTCTCGGTGTCCCACATACGGCCGAACGCATAAGGCGCGGTTTCGGTCGAGCCGAGGCCGGTCAGGAACAGGATCTGCTCGCCGCAGGTGCGATGCGCCATCTCCTTCCATTCGTCGAAGACATGCTGCGCCAACCCGGCGCCGGCGAACCACAACACCTTGAGGCGCGAGAAGAAGTTCTCGCGCAAGGCCGCGTCGGCACGGAAGAAGGGCAGCAACGCTTCGTATCCCTTCGGCACCGTGAAGTACCAGGTGGGCGCGATCTCGCGCAGATTCTTGACCGTCCCCTCGATCGCGCCCGGCAGCGGCTTGCCGTTGTCGATGTACATCGTGCCGCCATTGTTGAGCACGAGGCCGACATTGTGATTGCCGCCCGCGGTGTGGTGCCAGGGCGCCCAGTCGACGATCACCGGCGGCTCATCGGCGAAGAACTGCAGCGCCGAGTTGATCATCGCCTGATTCGCGCACCACATGCGCTGGGTGTTGATCACACCCTTCGGATGCCCGGTCGAGCCCGAGGTGAAGAGAAACTTCGCGATCGTGTCAGGCGTGACTTTGGCGTGCGCCGCGTTGGCGGCTTCCGGCGCTGCGTCGAGTTCATCGAACAGCGTGGTCGGCCGCCTGAGCGGATTGCGCGTGACCACGATTTCCACGTCCGGCGGCACGACGGCTTCGCAGGCGCGCGCGTAAGGCGCGCCGTCACAGGCAAAGACGAGCCCAGGGGTCAGCAGATTGACGATGTGGCGCAGCTTGCCGAAATCCGTCGAGATCAGCGCGTAGGCCGGAGAAATCGGCGCGTAGGGAATGCCGACGAAATTCGCCGCGAGGCCGAGCAGCGCGTGCTCGAGATCGTTGCCCGAAAGGATCGCGATCGGGCGCTCGGCCGAGAGATTTCGTTGCAACAATGCCGCGCCGATGCGGCGGACTTGCTCCAGCGCCTGCGCATAGGTCAACTTGCGCCACGCGCCGTCCGGGCTGCGCTCGGCCATGAAGATGCGATCCGGCGCCGCATTGGCCCAGTGCACCAGACGATCCGTCAACTTTTCGGGATAAGCGGGCAGCGACCGGCCGGACGTGAGATAGAGCGTGCCGTCGGGACTCCGCTCGACGCGCACCTCCGGCGCGCATAGCTTCACCTGCCGCGTCCGGCGTGTGTCACTATGGACGGGTTGCGAGCTTGCCATGTGCTAGAACCCGTAGGGCGGGCAAAGGCGCCTGCTCCAGCGCCGCGATAGTGTGATGGCCTGGCGCGCCGTGCCCGCCATCAGCTCAGCCGGCGGGCACGCATCCGCCTCGCTGCGCTCGGCGTTCGCCATAGCGCGTCGAAGACGCGCGTAAACGCGCTTATGGCCCACCCTACGCATTTAGTTCCTCTCCACCTTCGCGGCCTTCTTCTCGAGGAAAGCCTTGATGCGGTTCTTTGCCTCTTCGTTGCCCTGCGCGATCGCCGCGGTCATCGACTCCATCAGGTAGCCGCTGGCACGGTCCTGCTCGGCGATGCGCGGCAGCGCGTGCATGATAGCGAAATTCGTCGTGCTGGAATTGG
>Ga0081539_10001257_pt1 | contig 44920 bp, 43 predicted proteins | sample TabmetS4T2R2_FD_71023 | JGI IMG/M metagenome (GOLD analysis project Ga0081539, IMG submission 71023) | Tabebuia heterophylla rhizosphere microbial communities from the University of Puerto Rico - S4T2R2 | ecosystem: Host-associated > Plants > Roots > Rhizosphere ... | reverse complement strand
CCAGTAATAGGTCGATGGCGCGAATAGAACTTCCCAACTTGATGGGATCTGTAATCGAAGTGGTCACGCCTGTCTGCATCGCCAGTGCCAGGAACGCGCTGTTCACAGAATGTCGGTCAGGCAGCCCAAACGAGACATTGCTCGCGCCGAGACTCATGTTTACGCCATATTCCTTCTTGATCAATTCGATTGACTTCAAAGTCACCTGTGCTGCGTTGCTGTTATGACCCACTGTCATAACAAGTGGATCAATGATAATGTCCTCAACAGGAATGCCCATTTTTGTCGCGCGCTCGATAATCTTTCCTGCTGCGGCAAGTCGCCCCTCTGGCGTGGCTGGGATGCCTTCATTTCCGATTGCCATGCCGATCACCGCCGCGCCTCTATCTTGGACAATCGGCAGCACTGTCGCCAACTGTTTATCCTCACCATTGACCGAGTTCACCAAAGGCTTACCCGGTGTCACTTTCAAGCCTGCTTCCAAAATCTTTGGCTCGTTTGAGTCAATGCATAAAGGCACATCGACGACCGATAGCACTGCTTCTACCACCTTCGGCATGATTGCGGCTTCATCGATCTGTGGATGACCCACATTCACATCCAACACGTCCGCACCCCAGGCGACTTGTCTTTGGGCAAGATATTTCACGTAGTCGAAGTTCTGTTCAACGAGCGCTTGACCTAGTTTCTTCATGCCGGTTGGGTTTAACTTTTCCCCAATGATGACGAATGGTTTATCTGCGCCGATAGTGACAGATCTAGTGGTGCTCTTCAAGATCGTGTGCATTGTTTGCACTCCCAAAAGTTGTGATTTCGTGGGGCGGAATGTTATTCCGCCAATTTAATAGTATGCGGGATGGCATCCCGCACCACTTTTCTCTATGTATTCAAGCCGCCGTCTTCGGCGGTGATGATGTGGCTGATGGAATAATTTTCCAAGTAATCTTCCGGTAGCAAACCAGATTCCATGACAACGCGGGGAACAATTTCATCCCAGCCCACAGGCATGAGATGGATTCCATGGATTCCATGTTTCTCATAAGTCTTGATTCGGCTAATCACTTCCAACGCAATCTGTACGCCTTCTTCTTGCGCGTTTCCTGCTTGATCTGCAACTTCCATGCGCTGCAAAATATTCTTTGGGAGATGTACACCTGGAACTTCTGCCAGTTTCTGCGCCATTTTCAAATTCTTGATCGGTGTGACTCCGGCCAGAATATAAACTTTGTCTAGCACATTTCTTTTTGCCAGTTCATTCAACCAAAGCTCCATGCCGTTTACATCGAAGATCAGATTCGTCTGAAAGAACTGTGCACCTGCATTGACCTTCTTCTGTTCACGCAACGCCTGGAACTTCACATTGGACGAAAATGGCGAGGCCGCCGCGCCGAGGAAAAACATCGGCGGATGTTTGATCTGGCGCCCATCGAGATATTTCCCTTCGTCGCGCATGCGGCGCAGAACCCAGAGCATCTGAATTGAATCGAGGTCGTTGATGTCCATTTGATCGCGGGGAGAGGGAGAGAGTTTGGCACTGTCACCAGTCACACACAACACATTTCGCACACCCAATGCCGTCGCACCGATGATCTCGCTTTGCAGACTTCCACGTGAACGGTTACGCGCGGACATTTGCAAAACGGGCTCAGCATCGTGACTTATTGCCACCTGACTGCATGCCCACGACGTCATGCGTGGTATCGCGGATTGATTGTCCGTGAAGTTCACAGCCGTAACATACGGCTTGACCATTTCAATGTTGTAGATCAACTTCTCTGTAGAGGAGGATAATGGAGGCGTTACTTCGCAGGTAACAACAAATTCACCGGCACGCAGCCTCCGTTCCAGGTCTGAAGCGGGTTCACTATAGGCTGGCACGTGATACTTCGAGTCCCCTTTCCACCATTCAGGTTGGCGCACAGGACGGAAGATCCCGTCCCAGGTTTGTCCGCGAGTCTCAGCAGAAAGCAGCCCGCTGAAAATTTTCTTTACGCCAATTTTCGCGGCATTCCTGAAGATCGCGCTCCACGAATCTTTTCCCACCTGTTCCCAGTCGAGCGGCGGTAACACTTCCAGTAACAAATCTTCACGCCCCCATTCAAATGACCGTTCATAAATCTTGTACCAAATACAGGGACGGCTTGTATCTACATAACAATATTCAGACGTTGAGCCCCCGCATGGACCGTTTCGAAGTCCCTTTGGGCATTCCATTGGGCAGATGAGCGCGGTTTCCTGCAATAGGCAATTCCCACACATCCGGCATCCAAACAGCGGACCTTTTACGCTGTACTCTAGCACCCGCAGGGTATATTCGCCAAAGGTCTCCTTTTGGAAAGGGGAGTAGGCCGGCTGCCATCGTCGGCCAGGAGTAAAACCAGGCATTCGTTCTCCTTAAGATTATATATTATATATAATCTTACGCCTCATTTTACCTGAAAATTACTCCGAGCGCGATATTAATAAGTTACAGCCTGCCATACCTATAAAAAGTAAAGGGCAGCGAATTTTAGTTGTCTGCCTTGCTTACTGACCCAGCACCAGACACATCTTCATGCAATGTAGGTGAACCGTAGTAGCTGACGGAGCCAGCCCCGCTTACTCTTGCAGTTAAGTCATCCACTACGTTTACTGTCGCACTGCCCGCGCCACTGATACGGACCGTAGCCACCTGGCTTTCAAGGTTTGGCGCGTCAAAACCACCTACCCCACTAATTCGAATATCAAGCTCTTCGGCTGTGCCATTGGCTTCGATATTGCCCGCGCCGCTGAGTCTGGCGCCCAGTTGGCGCACATCGAGATCACTCAGCGTCATTTCACCCACGCCGTTCAGGTGCAAACTTAATTCATCAGTCTTCAAACCTTCAACCGTTACATTCCCCGCGCTGGAAAACTCGATCTCGTGTAAATCTTTTACAGTGATCGTAATTTTTACACGTTTCGTCGGATTTACCCGCTTAGACCAACTTTCTTCCCTGTTTTCAACAAGCAGAGTGCCATCCTCCACTGCAGTTGTGATTTGAAAAAGCAGATTATCATCCGCTTCCAGTTTGACCGATTCAGCCTTGCCCTGTTGGATAAGCACTTCTGCCGGATAGTTGATCGACACGGCAAGGAAACTCTGCACTTCGCGCGTTTCCGACTTAATCTTCCCAGATCCCGCGACACCACCACCCAAGTCCGGACCGAAGGCCAAGCTGGGTCCGCCTGCCCAGCCCAACTGTGGTGCATATATGACCGCGGCTACCGCGCCGAGCACGATCAACACTGAGATGATCCATCCGACCGCGGGCAGGTAACTCCGCAAGATCAATCCAACACCAAGCGCGATCAACACATACGGCCAGATATAGGTCAATGCCCACAAATTTGCGACAGGGATAACATTCATGCTCACCAGCAACCAGACCACACCAGTTGCGATCAGCGTCAGAGGCCAAAATAAAGAACGTTGATTCATTGTTCCTCCACCTTCGGAGATGATTCAATCACGTCAGCTGGCTCATTCTGAGGTGTGGGCAGCGAACGGGAGCGCCTCAGGATAAGATAGACGCCAAATAAAATCAGTGCAGCCGGAAACAGGAATCTTGAGAAAGAAAACGAATTGAAAATCATCTCAAAAAAACCCCCAAAGATGAGGAACAAGATCGCGCCGATCTTGATCAAATTCCGCCCGCTTGCGCGTTGACCCGGATTTTCAGTGTAGCGTCCCATAATAAATATTCCTACGCCAACTGCCATCAGAATCACGGTCCAGCCATAGGCCCAGCTTTCCCAATGACCAAGCAGGTTTTGCAGAAATAGCATCAACCCGACCGCAATGAGAATGGAACCAGGGATTGCCAGACCTGCTGCGGATTTTCCTCCGCTAAGCATCCCCACAAAGAACAATGCGCCCGCACCGACGATGAAAAACGGCCAGATCGTTCCCCAGAAATCGAACCCTCTGAAGACCTGACCGGCGAGCGCAAGCAAGCCAAACCCGATCAAGGCTAGGCCTGCAATGAGTGAACCGGAGTTTGAACGATTCGTGAACATATCTCTTCTCCTTCGTAACTTGGGTAGCACTTAGTTATACGTGGATTGAGGACAAAGGTTGCCCGTCGACCGAGAGGCTTTTGACGCGTCAGGAGAACGAATCAATAAAATTAACCCTATAAATTGATTTCGATGTAGTTTTCCTATAATAGGGCCTGGATCAAATTCCAACAAGCCCAATTCGCAGGTGTATCCATTCCGTGTTTTTGAGCTGTCTTTACTACTGCGCCGCAGATTGCATCGATTTCGGTGGGTGCATGGCGAAGTACATCCTGCAGCATGGATGAACGATTGGCTGCGGTCTTACGCGCTACTTCTTCCGCCGCGGCGACAGGGTCATTGAAAGGCAGTCCAACTTTCTCAGCCTTCGCTACTTGCGCGGCTTCGCGTGCTAAGGCTGCCATCATTTCACGTGCGGATGGACGATTCAGCAGTTCGCCGTTTGTGACTTGGAGCAATGCCGTCAATGGATTGATCGCCGCGTTGATGACTAGCTTTGCCCATACCAGCGACTGTGCATCTTCAACAATTTGCACATTAAAATTTGCAGATTTCAACGCCTCTTCAATCGGACCGAGTGCGGGATGCCGTTCAATAGAAATGCCTCCTTCCCCTCCTGCCTTTACCAGACCAGGCCCGAGCAGAGTCGCTCCAGTGGTGGAACTGCCGAGGGCAACGCGATTCGAGCCAAGGCTTCGCGTGAGCGTTTCATAGTTCCCAAGTCCATTTTGGAGCGTGACAGCAAGTCCGTCTTCCGCAAGACATTCTTTTAGTTGCAGCGCGGCGCGTTCCGTCTGCCAGGCTTTGACTAGCACAAGCGCATGTTTCGTGCCCACACATACACGCGGATCATCGGTCACATTTACTTCAAACTGATGCTCATTTCCATTTGAATCGATTAACCGTGCTCCGCGCATGCGCAATGCATCAATCCCCTCTTTCCATGTGCCAAGTAACGTGACAGGAAATCCCGCCTGGGTAAGCCGCGCGGCGAAGAGCGTGGCAAGCGCACCCGTGCCGACGATGAGGATGTTGTTCATGAATACATTATGTCATTGCGAGCCGTTTCGCGCTGAGCCGTAGGCGCAGACGAAGCGCAAATGGTGAAGCAATCTCCTGGTTTGCAACTATGCCAGATTAGACCGAGATTGCTTCGTCGGGCAAAGCCCTCCTCGCAATGACATGGTGTTCTAACTAATTTCCTTCAACAACGTTTCCCACTCTTCATCTTTCATCTCAATGGTATGTTCGGGTGCGGGGAAGCGCTTCGTCTCCACATCTTCGATGTAATCGGCGAAGGCTTTTTGCATCTCTTTATGGAAGTTTGCATATTGCTTTACGAACTTGGGTGTGAAACGGTCGAACAGACCCAGCAGGTCATGAGTGACTAACACTTGACCATCGCAACCTGCGCCCGCGCCGATTCCAATCGTGGGGATAGAAAGTTTCTTCGAGATCAATTCTGCCAGGCGTTCGGGGACAGATTCAAGCACCACACTGAAACAGCCTGCCTCTTCGAGTATGAGCGCATCTTCCAAGAGTCGTTTTGCGGCGGTGGCAGTCTTGCCCTGTGCCCGAAATCCGCCCAATTGATTGACCGATTGCGGTGTAAGTCCCAGGTGTCCCATGACGGGAATCCCAGCACTGGTGATCGCGCGGATCGCCTCCGCGCGGTCGCGTCCGCCTTCGAGCTTGACCGCGTCCATGCCGCCCTGCTGCAGGAAGCGGCCGGCGTTTCGCGTGGCTTCCTCAACAGAAACCTGATATGACATAAAGGGCATATCGCCGATAAGGAGCGCCGTCTTCGCACCGCGTGCCACCGCGCGGCAGTGATGGAGCATCTCCTCCATTGTGACGGGAAGTGTGTTTTCATAACCGAGCACGACCATCGCAAGCGAATCGCCGACAAGGATAGAATCGATTCCGGCCTTATCCATCGCCAGTGCTGTGGGATAGTCGTACGCGGTGAGCATCGTGATGATCTCACCACGCTCCTTCTTCTGACGATAGGTAAGTGTAGTTACCTTTTTGCGCATTGTAGGCGCGCTTGTGGAAATAGGTTCAGATGACATGGTATCCTCCAAAATGGTAGGAGCCGTTTGGTGTGGCAATCCCTCTGTTTGCCGCAATTGGACAGCTTTGATAAGATGCCGTCGCGCTCACGCAAAGCGGATACGCGCGGTGTTTCAATTATTCCACAAAACTCGAATTTCATCTATAATAAATTTATCAAAATCATGGCATTGCGAATTACTTCGCGCTGAGCGGAGCCGTAGGCGCAGACGAAGCGCATGTAACGGAACGATCCTTTGTAAATGAGGAGATTGCTTCGTCGTGGCGCCGAGGCGCCACTCCTCGCAATGACATGACCCAAGGAGAAAGTTTATGAGAAGAATGTTTGGCTTTTTGATTGGAATTACAGTGGGAGGACTTGTCGGTTCGACGATTGCACTGTTAATGGCCCCTGAATCTGGAGATCAACTGCGCTCAGAAATCCGCGAACGCGGACAGAATTTCTTCAACGACGTACGCAGTGCGGCAGATGAGCGCAAGATTGAATTGCGCCAGCGACTAGATGAAATGCGCGCCCCGCGGGAAGAAATGTAAACAGGTAGACAGGTCCTCCTTGTTTACCTGTCTACTTCAATCCTCGTATCCCAAACATCCCCATCCGTCCAATTTCCTTCCACCCATTTTGCTATATTCTGCAAAGCGGACTCTAAATAGCCGCGTTCGTTGCCAACCATCGCGCAGGCGATAATTGCTTCATCCCATTTGTCCTGTAAATCCATTTCTGCAACAGAAACGTTGAACTCGCGGTGCAGTCGCGCGATCAGCGGCTTAATTCGTCCGCGCTTTTCTTTGAGAGATGTACAGGCGGGAATGTGGAGATGAATGGTGAGGGTGGCAAGCATATATTTCGTGGAGCGGATTGGCAATCCGCCTTACGATGAGCTACAAGCAGGGATGTGAAGGTGAATAGTGAGGGTTGCGAGCATAGGGCAAGTGTGCAGGCCTATAAAAAATGTTTATAGATTTATTGATGGTATTCAGTTTTTATAAAGTTTCGTCAAGATAATTCTGATGATTTTTTAGCCAAACGCGCAGTGTGTCTGAAATTTTCTCAACATCCCCCAAATGCGATGCGCAGATTTCATAAAGTTCATCCGCACTCACATCATGATAAAAGTGTACCAAACGATTGCGATATCCCGCTAATTTTTGCATCAATTTCGTGTCTTCTGTGGAGAGTATATCGTGGCGATTCAATGTCCCCGCGATTTCCTTGTATTCTGTCACAGCCTCGCCAAATCCTTTTGCCGCGATGTGTCTACCCAGGTCAAAAAGGGCCTCTAGAGCCCGTCGCAGGCAGGATTCGGCCGCCCAGATATTTCTTGAGTCCTTCATAAAAGTGGATTTGGATTCCAAAGGCAGGGAACGGATCTCCCTCAACATTCGATCTATCCATGCCAGCCGATCACTCACCACACGCTTTGACAACTTGCCGGGCAGCATGGATTAGTCCTCTTGCAAGATCAACGCCATGCGCTCGCGTTCAAATCCCGCCAGATCACCCGCGCGCCGAAGCACGAAGAGTTCGTATTCATCTGCAAAATAAGAATCTTTAGTGTAGATCCGTTCGCCACGAATGATGTTCGCCGCAAGGAACGCGTCTGCCTCTGGTACTAAGACCAGGTCTACACGTGGCGCGTTGAAAAGTTTTTCCAATTCCAGAGTCAGGTCCACTTTGTTTTCAATGGATAATGGTGACTGTGCGAGTATGCCAATATCGAGATCGCTTTCGGCTGGCGTGAGGGAATAGGCGTCGTTCCTCATCGCGTTCAGAATTTCCGCGGCGCGGCTGCCAAAGACATATAACGCGTTAACGCCATAATCCTTGCAAATTTCCTCTATCGCTTTTGCTCTTGCGTTCATAATGTAATTATACCCTCGCCTATCCTGACTGCGCTTTTCCTTGATGGATGTGTCGGCAGGGATGTGGAGGTGATTGGTGAGAGTTGCAATCATGAATTTAGTGGGGCGGATTGGTAATCCGGCTTACGGAGCGGTGCAGGCTGGGATGTGGAGGTGAATAGTAAGTGTGGCAAGCATATTCGTTGTAGTAGCGACTTCAGTCGCTTTTCACTAGGATTTCCTCTTTTATCTCATTGGTTCACGTAATTTATTAGCCAACTCTATAGCATCTTCTTCGTTACAAGAATTATCTCTTGCAAGGAATTTCATACCGCGTTCTGTGTCATCTTTCCTGCGTGGGATGAACCAGCTATGAAAATGTGGCACTCCATCTATAAGCGTTACTTGATAAATCCGCTCTGCGTCTGTGTGCAATCTTAGGGCGTAGTAAATTTTCTTCATAACTTTCCCAAGCGTAATGGACTCTTCATCTGTCATTTCTGCATAATCGAGAAAGTGCCGCTTTGACTCGATGAACAATGTCCCTAATGGACCTAAATTCGCTGGCGCGTGACAGATCATCCAATGGTCATCTTCGTAGATGTATCCGCCCGGAGGCGTGGCTTCTTGTCCATTGTGTTTGCGGCAGATGAAACAGGTTTCCATAATACACTCTGCAATTTACGAATTACCAATTACGTTTTACAATCCCTCGCATGAATATTGAAACTCAATACAACAAAGCCCTCGACTACCTCTACTCCTTCGTAGATTATAGCCTCAAACATTCCTCCGAAATCGCCAAGGCGGAGTTCAACCTTGACCGTATGTTCGCGTTGATGGAGGAACTTGGGAATCCACAGTCGAAATATCCCATCATCCACGTGGCAGGGACAAAGGGCAAAGGATCGGTCTGCGCGTTATGCGCGTCCGCGTTACAGGCCGCGGGATACACGGTTGGCTTATACACATCGCCACACTTATTGGACTATACAGAACGAATTCGAATCAACGGAGAACCAATTTCACACGAGCAGTTGGTGGAATTGGTTGAAGAAATCAAACCTGCTGTCGCTAAAATTCCCAAGCTCACGACATTTGAAATCACAACCGCGCTTGGCTTTTTGGCTTTTGCGAAGAACGATGCCAATGCAGCAGTAATCGAGGTCGGTTTGGGCGGACGATTAGATGCAACAAATATCGTTATGCCTAAAGTTTCAGTCATTACGTCATTATCCTATGATCATATGGCAGTATTGGGAGATACACTTGCCAAGATCGCTGGCGAAAAGGCTGGGATTATTAAAGAAGGCGTGCCGGTTGTCTCTGCTCCACAAAAAGAAGAAGCCCTGGAAGTCTTGGAGCGCGTAGCCAATCTAAAAGGATGTGAGTTGACTCTCGTCGGACGTGATGTAGAGTTTGAACGTTTAGACTACTCGTTGGATAGACAAACCTTAGCTATTATCGCGCTGAGCGGAGGGTCGAGACGTTCCGTCGAGACCCGAAGTCGAAGCGCCGATCTTAAATTGAACATTCCATTGCTGGGCCTCAATCAAATTGAAAACGCGGCAACATCATGCGCGGCTCTGAAAGCCAGCGGACTTAAAATTTCTGATGAAGACATTCGAAAAGGATTTTCTGAAGTAAAATGGCCTGCTCGCTTTGAAGTCGTGCGACGTGATCCGCCGGTGATCTTGGACTCCGCGCATAATCAGGATTCCTTTGCGAGATTGCGTGAAACATTGGATGAACATTTTCCTGATAAAGAGGTCTATCTCGTCTTTGGCGCGTCGGAGGATAAAAACATCCCTGGCATGTTCGAGGAGATGAAACCGAAAATCAAGAAACTGATTGTCACGCGTGCTGATCATCCACGCGCGCTTGAGCCTGAGGTAATCATCGAGCTGGCGAATCAGGCTGGGCTAGAGTCCGAGGTGGTGCGTCCTGTCGAATCCGCGTTTGCCCGCGCACTGGAATTATCCGAAAAAGATGGTAGCATTGTCCTCTCCGCAGGCAGTATGTTTGTGACTGCGGAGGTTATGAAGGCATGGAATAATTTAACCCTCACTCCCAACCCCTCTCCCGCCGGGAGAGGGGCGAAGGGGTGAGGGGAGGAATCAAATGAGTCACACAAAAGAATGGAACGAAGAAGAAGATAATTTTGACCTGACCCTCTCGCAGCGTACAGAGGAGTTATATCGCATTCCCAATCGTGAGCCAAACGAAGAAGGGCTGATTGAAGCTGCTGTCCTGCCATTACGCGATCTGGTCGTTTTCCCGCGTATGGTCTCGCCGATCTTTGTTGGGCGCGAGGCTTCATTGTTGGCTGTACAGGAGGCACAACACAAAGAGCAAACGGTGATTGGTCTCACACAAACAGATGCAGATTTAGATACACCTGGGCCTGGCGATTTTCTACCGATAGGTGTTGAACTGGCGGTTGGACGTCTGTTGCAAATGCCAGACGGCTCGCACTCCGCGCTCGTGCAGGGACGCCGCCGCGTCGAGGTGGTGGAGTTCATTCGCACGAAACCATATCTGATGGTACGAGCCCGCGTCGTCCTCGAACCTCAAACGGCTGACCGTCAAACGCAGGCACTGATGCGCTCGGCGTTGGACCTTTTCGATCGCTGCGTACAGCTTGACCGTTCGATTCCCGAAGAAGCGCATTTGTTCGCGATGAATATCTCGGAGCCGGGCTGGCTCGCCGATATGCTCGCCACATCGCTTGCGTTGAATTACGAAGCGAAACAGAGTTTATTGATGCTGCTGGATGTACGCGGACGGTTACAAGCACTAAACAAAATCCTCGCGCAGGAAGTAGATGTTCTTGAACTGGAAGATGAAATTCATTCGCGCGTTCAAAACGAAGTGGACAAGAGTCAGCGCGAGTTTTATCTGCGTGAACAGATGCGGCAAATCCAGAATGAGCTGGGCGAAGGCGATGTTTTTGCGCGGGATGTCACCGATTTGAAAAAGAAAATCGAAGTTGCAAATCTCCCAGACGAGCCGAAGCTGGTCGCACTCAAGGAACTTGACCGGCTCAACCAGATGCCTCCCATGGCCCCTGAGATGGGAATCATCCGTACATACATCGATTGGATCGTTGAACTGCCATGGACAAGTTCGACTCCAGATAATCTGGATGTAAAGAACGCGGCGAAAGTTTTGGATCGCGATCACTATGGTCTCAAAAAAGCCAAGGAACGCATCCTTGAATATATCGCCGTACGGTCTTTGAAGCCAAAGAAGGAACGGCAGCCTATCCTTTGTTTTGTTGGCCCTCCGGGTGTCGGTAAGACTTCTCTGGGACGGTCAATAGCAGAGTCTCTTGGACGTAAATTTGTACGTGTGTCCTTGGGTGGAGTGCGCGATGAGGCCGAAATCCGTGGGCATCGACGGACGTATATCGGCGCATTGCCCGGACGGATCATACAAACGATGAAGCGGGCCGGAGCAGCGAATCCGCTTTTCATGCTGGATGAGATCGATAAGTTATATTCCGACTTCCGCGGTGACCCCGCCTCTGCGATGTTGGAGGTGCTCGACCCTGAACAAAACTACGCCTTCAGCGATCATTATCTTGAGTTGCCCTTTGACTTATCGAAGGTCATGTTTGTCACAACGGCGAATACCTTAGGGACGATTCCACCGCCGCTGCTCGACCGCATGGAAGTGATCGAGTTCCCCGGCTACATTGAAGAAGAGAAACTGGAGATCGCGAATCGTTATTTGATCCCGCGCCAGATTGAAGAAAATGGAGTGGATGAACTCAACCTGACGTTCGAGCCTGACGCAGTTCGACGCATCATTCGTGAGTACACGTACGAAGCGGGAGTCCGCAACCTGGAGCGTGAGATCGGGCGCATCTGTCGCAAGATCGCGCGCATGAAAGCAGAGGGGAGGAAGTATCCCATTATCATCATTGCGGAATCCATCGACAAGTTCTTGGGTCCGCAGCAGGTCTTTCAGACGGAAGCCGAACGCACGGATGAAGTGGGTGTTGTGACGAGCCTCGCCTGGACCGAAAACGGCGGCGAGATCATGCCTGTAGAAGTTGCGGTGCTTGAAGGTAAGGGTGGCTTGCAAATGACGGGGCAGATAGGCGACGTGATGCAGGAATCCGGGCAAGCCGCGTTGACGTATATCAAGTCGCGGGGTGCACAGTTGAATATCGACTTTGACGTCTTCGAGCGCATGGATATTCATGTCCATATGCCTGAGGGAGCCATCCCAAAGGATGGACCATCGGCCGGTATCACGATGGCAACTGCCATCATCTCGGCATTGACGGGTCGGCCTGTGTTCAAACATGTTGGAATGACCGGTGAGATCACTTTGCGTGGGCGCGTCCTGCCGATTGGCGGTGTACGCGAAAAAGTGTTAGCTGCGCATCGAGCTGGTTTGAAGACGGTCATCCTACCCGAAAAAAATCTGAAGGACCTAGTTGATTTACCAAAGACCGCGAAATCTGAATTGAAGATTCTTCCGGTCAAACATATGGATGAAGTATTGCAGATCGCCCTTGCAAGAGAGGCAACGGTTGAGCCGCCCAAGCCAAAGAGACAGCCAAAGGAAGAATCACAAGAAGAAAGTGATTGAACAGCCTTCGCCCTGAGCGGAGTGACGAGTATTAGCGAGGAGCGTAGTCGAAGGGCAGGTTATATAAAGAACTGGCGTTCATCTACACTTGCCGATCGACTCGCTCCGCTCAACGCGAATAATTTTATTTGGTGGAAGCAAAAATTTAATATGAAATAGTCCCACAGCTTTACGAACTCTCGGCGGTAAAATTGACTAGCAAATAGACGCAAAACGCACTCGCGCTTTGCGTCTTTCGTGAACCCCATTCAAGTATCGAATTTATGGCTCTCTCTCTTCAAGGTAAGGTTGTGCTCATTACAGGTGCCTCATCGGGATTCGGTGAAGAGGCAGCGCGACTCTTTGCGAAGGAGGGCTGTAAAGTGGTGTTAGCTGCGCGTCGACTTGAACGACTACAAACACTTGCGGCGGATATTCAGGATTTAGGTGGGGAAGCACTTGCCGTCCCTGTGGATGTGACCGAGCGAGCAGAAATTGATTTGATGGTGCAGACGGTTCTTGATCTTTACAGAAAGATTGACATCTTATTCAATAATGCAGGGTTCGGCGGCGTCAACTGGTTCGAGAAATTTAAGCCCGAACGGGATATCGAAACCATGATCCGCGTCAATCTGACTGGTACCATGCTTGTCACCCGCGCAGTCCTCCCGCATATGCTCGATCGCCGCGAAGGTCATATTATCAACATGGTTTCAGTCGCGGGTCTCATCGCCGCGCCGACGATCTCAACGTATTCTGCGGGCAAGTACGGTGTGCGCGCGTTCACTGATGCACTGCGGCGTGAAGTCTCGCCGTTTGGGATCAAAGTCTCTGGCATTTATCCGGGCCCTGCAAAGACGGAGTTCGGCGAAAAACTCGAACGCACTCGCTCGCGTGAAACGATTCAAAAAATCAAATATCCTCGTCTAAAATCTGAATATGTGGCGAGCTGCGTAGTAGATGTTGCAAAGCGTCCCCGTCGCACACTGGTGATTCCGTGGTGGTTTCGTATTATCACAACATTTGATACACTTTTCCCAGTACTGGTAGATTGGATTCTGTATAGGTTTTCGAAAAAGAATCATGAATTGGATTAGATTATGCTCAAGCCGCCGTCCCGGCGGTGAGCTAATAAGATGCGAGCGCCGAGGACGGCGCTCTGAGCATTATGAATTAAGGAGACACAAATGACTCAACCTCGCTTCGACAAACTCAACGCCTCGCTTCAGACCTCTGACCTGGATGCTGTTATTCTCAATCCCGGCCCTACACTGACATATCTTACAGGCTTGCAATTCCATTTAATGGAACGACCTGTCGTTTTGCTGTTCGCGAAAGACCAGGATCCTGCCATCGTCCTGCCTGAGCTTGAATTGCAAAAGGTCGCATCACTGCCTTACAAGCTTCATATCTTTTCTTATCCTGAGAATCCGGCAGAGTGGGATAAGGCCTTTCGAAAAGCTGTGCAGGCCTTAGGTCTGGATGGGAAGCAGATCGGCGTTGAGCCGCGTCAACTTCGTTTGCTGGAATTCCGTCATGTGAAAAACGGCGCGCCTGAAGCGGATTATCCCGATGCGAGCAATGTATTATCTGGTTTGCGCCTGAAGAAAGATAAGGCGGAGATGGAAGCGATGCGACAAGCAGTGAAAATCGCGCAGGATGCGCTTGAAGCGACCATTCCATCCATAAAAGTGGGGATGACAGAAAGAGAAGTAGCCTCTGAGTTGGTGGTGCAGTTGCTCAAACATGGCTCCGATGCTGAGATGCCCTTCGCCCCGATCGTCTCTGCAGGACCAAATTCGGCAAATCCGCATGCTTCACCCACTGAACATCAATTGCAAACAGGTGATTTGCTCGTCGTTGATTGGGGTGCTGCACATGCTGGTTATATCTCTGATTTAACGCGCACGTTTGCAGTTGGGGAGGTGGATGCAGAGTTCGAAAAAATTCACAAGATCGTACAAGAGTCGAATGCCGCAGGCCGCGCTGCTGCGAAACCAGGAGTCCCTTGTGCGGATGTGGATAATGCTGCACGCGATGTGATCGAGAGAGCAGGATATGGTCAATACTTCACACATCGTACGGGTCACGGCATTGGCATGGAAGGTCATGAAGAGCCATACATGCGCGGCGACAATATGCAACTGCTCGAGCCCGGTATGGCATTCACAGTTGAACCAGGAATTTATCTTCCTGGTAGAAACGGCGTACGTATAGAAGATAACGTTGTAATCACAGAAGATGGCGCGGATGTGTTATCCGATATGCCACGAGAGATGAGGGTAGTAGGCTAGTATTCTACATAAGATGATTCTTCAAATTCGCCGAGCACACCCTCAAGAAGCAGAAAGGCTGTCTCAAATTGCTTTATCATCAAAAGCGTATTGGGGTTACCCTGCTCGCTGGATGGAGATATGGACTCCACTGCTGACCTTCAGTTCTGAGTATTTTGAAGAGAACGAAAGCTGGGTCGCCGAAAAAGACAAGGAGCCAATCGGTTTTTATAGTTTACAAGATAAGGATGGAGTTGCATGGATTGAAGATCTTTGGGTTGTGCCTGAGTATATCGGTCAGGGAGTAGGTAAGCAGTTATTTCTCGATGCCATGTCTCGGGCCCGCGAAATAGGATGTAAAACTCTACAGCTCGAGGCTGACCCGAACGCAGTTGGTTTTTACGAGAGGATGGGGATGCACAAAATCGGCGAGCGAAATTCAGAAGTGGATGGTCAACCGCGCGCTCTGCCTCTCATGGAGATGGAATTGCGAGAAATATAGGTCCGAAAAGATTCTTATGTTTGCTTGATAGTATCGCTACCCTTCTTGTTGAATAGGCTGGGGCGGAGGAGCGGCAATGAGAAAATTCGGACGACCGATGAACCAGACCAGTAGGATGCCGATTGCAAACAAAGTCATATTCAAAGCAAAAGGCAGCGCGCGATCCAGCGCGGAGAGTTGACCGGCGATCCACCCAAAGGGAGAGATCAGCAAAATCAAGGCAACGTAGACCATGGCACTGACGCGCGCGCGCTCAGCTGATTCCAGAGATACTGCCAGCAGGGATTCGGTCATCGGGCTGACCAGCGCAGATGCGACTGCCTCAAGCACCACACTAACGACTAGCATAAGAATCGCTTGTGGAGGCATCACGACGAGCAATAACTGGCTGAGGAGGAAGGCGGCGAAACCCACCCATAACGGTAAACGAAAGCTGCGCAAATTTGTCAGACGCGGACCGATCACGAAAAAGCAAAACATCATGACGATCGAACGAACTGCTACATAGGTTGAGATTTGTGAGCTGGCAAAGCCAAGCTTTCCAGTAAATAACACGCCCCAAAAATTGTTGCTGACTGTTATGTAAATATTGGTGATCACCATCAGCGATAACGCCGCCAGAATGGGTTTGGAATGTAGGAGTTGGTTGAAGACGCTTCGATATTCACCCAGCAGACTGACCAGCGAACGATGACGGGTTTCCTCCATACGTTGCAAGCCGCGCACCGTTTCATGTGAATAGATGTATAGAACTACGAATTTGGCAGTCAGCACGATCAATCCAAAGATGAACAATCCACGCACTGCTGGGATTAGCCCGAAGCGCTCGACGAACCATCCGCCCAAGGGTGCGAAGAATGCTGAACAAACTGCAAAGATCATGATCCAGGTCCAGATATGAACGAGGTGACGCTCTTCGGCATCTTCCACCATGAGACATGTCCAGGCGGTATGTGAGATGCGCCAGAGACTGTTCATCACAGCCGCCGCAATGAAATAGCGCACATCCTGCGCGAAGGCCCAGATCAGACAAGGCACGCTCCAACACAGGAGGTCGCAGACCAATAGAGTGAGGCGGCGCCCGAACTTGTCCACGATCGCGCCACTAAGCAAAGCCGAGAAGATCTGAACGACCAGCCCAAGACTGGCAATGCTCCCGATCTGCTGGTCGGTCACTCCAAATGCCAACATGTACACGGATGCGAACGGCGCGAACAGATTGTATGGAATACCGAACATCACCTCAGTCAATACAGTGACGCGCGGATTGCCTTTTAATTCACGCAGTGTTTCGAAGAGGGGGTGATGTCGCAACATCACTCTATTTTACTTGGTACTTTTTTAATGTATTCACGCTTGTACTCGATTCTCAATCTTCAGTTCTCCGACCTGAATCTCCACAGTATCACCGATCTGCAGCGTAAACTCACCCTCTGGTACAAGGCACGTCCCCGTCATCAAAAAGACGCCCTGTGGAAAATCGAGTTCGCGCGTCAGATATTCAACCAGTTCAGGCAATGTGCGTTTCATGGTGCCCGTGGTCGCTTCATCTGAGAAAATCGTTTCATTCGCTCGCTGAATTTTCAGCCGAATGGGAATATCCTTGATTTCCTCAGGTTCGCACAAGAGGATCCCATGACCCAACGCGCACGAGCCGTTATAAATCTTTGCTTGCGGCAAATACAAAGGATTCTCTCCTTCGATATCGCGCGACGAAACATCATTGCCCGCACAATAACCAACGATCTCTTTATGCCGATTAATCACCAATACCAATTCCGGCTCAGGCACATTCCAATGACTATCCCTGCGGATACGGATTGGTTCTCCGTTACCTGAAACTCGCCAACCCAACGATTTGGAAAATATTTCAGGACGCTCCGCCTCATAGACCTTCTGATACATATCTGCTACCGCGGATTCGGCTTTGCGTGCATCGCGACTTCGTAGATAGGTGACTCCCGCTGCCCAGACTTCATGATTTGGATCGATCGGCGCCTCCTCCTGACCCTTCGACACGCTCAGGGCTGTGCTTGAGGCTGGTTCACCATTCGACATATTTCTTAGCATCTGAAATATACTTTCGCGCGGCATCTCTAGCAAAATGCTCAGGTTCAAACTCGGCGGCAGAAAGTGACCATCCACTGCCCAGCGCGATCCATTCGTTGTTGTGTATTTAGTGAGTAGCATGGTGTCTCCTCGATAGCGGTATCACCTAATCTTAAAAAAAGTTGACTTTCCTATTAAGATGTGCAATAATAGCGGTATCGTTACCGGTAACGATACCGCTATTCTATCAGGAATTGGTATGCAGAAGAAAAAACGGACGGTAACAATTCAGGATGTGGCGAAGACGGCCGGCGTATCTGTTTCGACGGTTTCGCGTGTGCTGAATGGGAAGGTGGATGTTGCGAGTGAGACGCAGGATCGCATCCTTTCTGTGATCGATGATCTGGGTTATACAACCAACCTGGCGGCGCGCAGTATGCGTAGCCAAAAGAAAAATTTAGTTGGGCTGATTATGCCAGATATCGCCTACCCTTTTGCGATTGAAGTCATGAAAGGTGTGAACCGCGCGATTGCTGAATCCGAGTTTGATCTGTTGGTGTATACAACGGGTGATGTGAGGAAGAGTGGGAGAGCCTCTCACGAACAGAAGTATGTTTCGCTTCTAACAAATTCCATATCGGATGGCGTAATTATTGTCGCTCCTGTGGCAGGAGAGTTCAATATTGACGCGCCGATTGTTTCGATTGATCCGCTTGCCAGTAATCCAAATTACCCCGCGGTTCACGCGACCAATTACCAGGGCGCAATGGATGCGATGGAATACTTGATTGGGTTGGGACACAAACGCATTGGCTTTATCAGCGGGCGCTCAGAGTTGGAAAGTTCGAATCGCCGTTTGAAGGGCTATCACGATGCATTGCAAAAGGCGGGCATTTCTGTTCATGAAAGTTTGATCGCTTCCGGCGATTACACAACGGAAACTGGCATCACCGGTACGCGGCAGCTTCTTGCGATTGATCATCCTCCCACTGCCATATTCGCCTCAAATGACCAGATGGCGATGGGCGTTTATCAGGTCGCTGAGGAAATGGGAATGCGAATCCCGGATGATTTATCGGTGATCGGATTCGACAATATCACTGAATCCAAATACATGGGACTGACAACCGTGGATCAGTTTATTTCAGAGATGGGCTATGTTGCAACACATATGCTTATTAAGTTGATCAACGGTGTGCCTCTTGAGGATCAGACGTATCGGATGCAAACCCGGCTTGTCATTCGTAATTCCTGCCGCGAGGTTTGAGATGAACGAATCGGCTTTGAGCACACTGACGTCGCAATTTCTTTTGGATATGGAATTGAAAATCGAAAGGAGGTGAGAGCACAAGTTGTTCGAAAGTAAATTGCAGGTCTTCTCTTCGACCTTAGACAGCGGAAGGAAGACCTGCGTAGTCGTGTGGAGAGATAACTCCGCACGCCGCTAGTATAACCTCTTAAAACTTACAAGGAGAAGAAAATGTCTCGCAAAATTTATACAATCTTGTGCCTTTTGCTCATAGCGGCTTTTGTTCTTTCTGCCTGTGGCGTGCCAGCGACCGAGTCCCCTCCTGCTGCGACAGACGTTTCTACAGAAGCGCCTGCTTCTACTGAAGCACCCGCCGCTACCGAGGAACCTGCCGCGACGGAAGCGCCAGCGGGCGAACCTGTCACGGTTACCTGGTGGCATATTACAACCGATGAAGGTCAGGCAGCAGTCTGGCAATCGTTGGCTGATAGTTATATGGCTGAGCATCCTAATGTGAATATTGAGATCACTATTCTCGAAAACGAAGCGTTCAAAACCAAGATGACCACTGTCGTCCAGTCCGGTGAAATGCCCGATATCTTTCAGAGTTGGGGTGGCGGTGTAATGAATGAATATGTAGCGGCTGGAATGATGAAAGATATTACGGCCGATTTGGATGCCGATGGTGGCGCATGGCGCAATACTTTCTCCCCTGGCGCTTTAGGTGTATACGCGGTGGATGGAAAGAATTACGGAGTGCCATGGGATATGGGCATGGTTGGGTTCTGGTACAACAAAGATCTGTTTGCTCAGGCTGGTATCGAAGCACCTCCTGCCACATGGGATGAACTCCTTGAAGACGTCACAAAGCTCAAAGCCGCGGGCATTACACCTATCGCTTTAGGGGAAGGCGACAAGTGGCCCGGGCATTTCTGGTTTGGTTATCTTGCCACCCGCATCTGCGGACAGGCTGGCTTCCAGCGTGCGGCTTCGCGCTCTGGCTCATTCACTGAGCCCTGCTTTGTCGAGGCAGGTAATAAGATCTTGGAACTCAATGCGCTTGAGCCGTTCCAGGATGGTTTTCTTGGTGCTGTTTATGGCGATCAGTCAACTATCATGGGTAATGGTGAGGCTGCCATGGAACTGATGGGACAGTGGGCTCCCGGCGCACAGGCTGGTAATAGCGCCGATGGCAAGGGTCTCGGCGACAAGTTAGGCTTTTTCCCTTTCCCGGCTGTGGAGGGCGGCGCGGGAGCTGACACCGATGCATTCGGTGGCGGGAATGGCTTTGGGATCGGTAAAGATGCTGAGCCGGAAGCAGTGGACTTCGTCAAATGGCTCACCAGTGCAGATGCACAGGTCGCGTGCGCCGAAGCTGGATTCTGCATCCCCGTTGTGAAAGGTGGCGAAGCTGGCATGTCCGATCCTTTGTTGATCGAGCTGCAACAAACCCTTTCTCAAGCGCAGTACTTCCAACTGTATTACGATCAGGCATTGCCCCCGGCAGTCGGTTCTGTAGTGAACGACAGTATACAAGGCATCTTTGCTGGCACGTTGACACCTGAAGAGGCAGCACAGGCCATTGAAGATTCTGCCGCGCAAGAAATAAAGTAAGTCCCTTTTGACAATAGGTGTGGGGATCCTTTGATCCCCGCACCTTGTAAGCACTTCGCGCTGAGCGGAGTGAGCGCAGGTTGCGAACGCAGACGAAGCGCGGTTTCTAGTAAAGCTTTCAACGGGCACAAAAGCCTTCGTTTGACGCGAGATGGTTCTTCCAAGAAGGAGTCCTTCCAATGCAATCACTTCCCGCGATTACGAATATCTTCAAACTAAAACGAGGGACAGGGACTCCCCGTGGTTTTCAAGACACGCTAACCATAGTCCTGTTTCTGTTGCCTGCATTGGTGCTTTTTTTACTGTTTGTAGTTTATCCCATCTTTCAATCCATTTATTACAGCTTCTTTAACTGGAAGGGGTTCGGTCCTGCCGATGACTTTGTAGGCCTAGATAATTTCAAAAATATTCTCAGTGATAAAGTCTTTCGTATTGCATTGCGCAATGCGTTCTTGCTGATTGTTTTCTCACTCCTCCTCCAGTTGCCTTTTTCACTGCTGTTGGCTGTCATGGTGGGACGTGACCTCCCGGGTCGCATCTTTTTTCGCACCGTCTTTTTCATGCCCTATGTTATCTCCGAAGTCATCACAGCGATCATGTGGTTATTCCTCATGAACCCCAATCCAGAGCGTGGCTTCATCAATGCAGTGATTGTCGCGCTTGGTGGCGAGGCTCAACCCTGGCTTGGAGATACAACGCTGGTGCTCCCTGCCTTGTTTATCGCGCTCAGTTGGAAGTATTTCGGCTTTCATATGTTGTTATACATGGCGGGTCTGCAAAATATCCCACAGGAGATCGAAGAAGCCGGGCGCATAGACGGAGCCAATTCTCTGCAGAACTTTTTTTATATCACATTGCCTTTGCTTGGCAGTACCATTCGTACTTCCGTTTATCTCTCTGTCCTCGGCTCGATCCAGCAATTCATTCTCGTCTGGATCATGAGCAAAGGTGGACCTGTCAACGCCAGCGAGACACTCGCTACCTACATGATTCGCTTTGGGTTTGTGCGCTTCCAGCTCGGCTATGCCTCTGCGGTCGCTATCTATATGTTTGTTCTCTGCCTGATGTTTTCCCTCATCTACCAACGCCTGGCGCGCCAGCAGGATTACCTGACCGGCTTATAGGAAGGATAGCCTTATGATTGTTTCTCCCATTCACCTGAGCTGGAGCACGCAAAAGTCTATATCAAGGACGTTCCAATACATCCTCCTTTCGCTGGTTGTCCTCATCGTTTTTGTGCCTATCGTGATTCTGATCTTTGGGGCACTGAAAACCCGCGGTGAGTTCATGACACAACCATATGTCCCGCCCATTCCGCCGCGCTGGGATAACCTCACTGCCATTTTGACAAAGCCATCCTATTCCTTTTGGCAGATGTTGCGTAATAGTCTTGTTGTCATGTTTTCTGTGACCTTTGCTGTTGTCGTGATATGCAGTCTTGCTGCCTTTGTCTTTGCCCGCATGGAATTCCGCACCAAGGGGCTGGCATTCAACTTGTTCACCCTTGGGCTGATGTTTCCTATCAACATCGCTATCCTGCCCGTGTATTTCGTCCTCCGCCAATTGGACATTCTCGATAGCCTCTTGGCTGTCATCGTCGTGCAAACTGCTTTTCAACTTTCAGGCAATATCATGATCCTGCGCGGGTTCTTTACTGCGATCCCCGCTGAACTGCAAGATGCTGCTTATATCGACGGTTGCACAGCTTTTGGATTTTTCTGGCGCGTCCTGTTGCCGCTCGCCCGACCTGCGTTGGGGGCGGTCGCGGCGCTCACGATGATCGTCAGTTGGAACGACTTACTTGTACCGCTTATTGTCCTCAACAGCGACAAGCTATGGACCCTGCCCCTTGGCACAATGCAATTCCAGGGTCAATATGGTCAGGACTTATCCTTGGTATCTGCATTTGTAGCCTTATCTGCATTGCCCACGATCATCTTCTATCTCTTTGCCGAACGCCAGATTATCTCAGGTCTTACGGCGGGCGCGGTCAAAGGCTAGCTTGCTTGAGCCGCCGTTCCCGGCGGCGGGACACTTGTCAAAAGCACTAATTAGGATTGATACCTTGTCCGCGCTTCGACGTTTCCTTACCAATATTCTTCTTTTATCCTTCATCCTCTCCTCGTGCGGATCACCTTCCACGTCCGCGCCTGTCCCTGTGACCCAAACTGAATCTCCCTCCATGCCTGTTCCTCTTAAACCTGCCTTCGAGACCGGTGTTTACCCAAACCTCTTCGCCGATTATTTAGGCAAAAGTGATGCAGAGATTCAAGCCAAAATTGACTCTACCTTCAATCAACTCTTCTATGGTGATGACGTATCCGAACGTGTCTATTACCCTATTGGTACAGACATGGCATATGTTCTCGATACAGGCAACGATGACGTGCGCAGCGAAGGCATGTCCTATGGCATGATGATCACCGTGCAGTTAAATAAAAAAGAGGAATTTGATCGCATCTGGAAATGGACAAAAACCTACATGTATCAAACGGATGGTGGATACAAAGGCTACTTTGCCTGGCACTGCAAACCCGATGGCACACAACTCGACGCCAACCCCGCCTCTGATGGGGAAGAATGGTTCATCATGGCCCTGATGTTCGCCGATGCACGTTGGGGCAGTGGAGATGGAATCTATAATTACCGCGCCGAAGCACAATCCATTCTGGATGTAGCGTTACACGCGGATGATCTCGCGGGTGATCTTGCCACCAACCTCTTTGACCCTGAAACAAAACAAGTGGTCTTCGTGCCCCAACTTGGGAAAAACTCTCAATTCACAGACCCATCCTATCACCTGCCCCAATATTATGAGCTGTGGTCATTATGGGCGGAAAAAGATAATGAATATTGGAAAGAAGTTGCACAGGTCAGTCGCGAATATTTGAAGACGGCTGTCCACCCGCAAACAGGACTCGCCCCGAACTATTCCTACTTCGATGGCACACCTTATAACGATGCGTACAATGGTAACTTCCGTTATGATGCCTTTCGTGTCGGCGCCAATATCGGCGTGGATTATGCTTGGTTCAGGCCAAGCGAGTGGCATGTCAAACAATCTAATCGGCTACTGGATTTCTTTGCCTCACAAGGCATTGACGAGTACAAAGCCGAATATACCCTTGATGGCCAACCTGAAGTGGGACATCGCTCCTCTGGCCTGATCGCCACAAACGCCGTCGCTGCCCTCGCCGCTGACACCGAAAAAGGTAAGCCTTTTGTACAAGCCTTATGGGACTTGGATATCCCAACAGGGAAATATCGTTATTATGATGGCTTGCTGATGATGCTCGGGCTGTTACAAGTGAGTGGAAATTTCCGCATTTATGAACCAGGCACTGCACCAGTCGGGCACGCCTTCCCGACACCGAAACCTGAAATCAATGGCAAATTTGCTCCACCAATTGGACGTGCATTGTTAATCGTGGGTCAAGATGCAAAGAGTGTTGATTCGTATTTCGATGCAACGGTCACCGCGCCGGGCGGTGTGGCAGTAGATACATCGTTGCCATTGAATGATGTAGAGGACTTGGAGTATCTGGCAAGTAAATATCCTAAAAGCGCATTGTCGATTGGTGTTAATCTGGAAGATTCAGTCAATGAAATCTCAGATGCAAACATTGATGCACTGCTAGACGTGTTGACTGCATATGATCGTCCCGTGTTCCTCCGCCTCGGATTTGGATCCGACGCTTCGCACGATGGATATATGTCTGTGTGGAAAAAATTTCATGAACGGATTCAGGCGAAGAGCGCCGCCCTGAGTGCCGAAGGTCCTGCGTCAAGCGGGGACGAAGCGGTATCGAAGGGTGGTACGAACGTTGCCCTCGTGTGGGAATCTACTTCGTGTGATGAGTCCACGATCGCAGATTGGTATCCAGGTGATGAGTTTGTTGATTGGGTTGGGATTCCGTATTGCGATGGGAACGCCATCGAATCGCCTCTCCGGTTCGCACGCGAACATCTTAAACCCATGATGATCACCGCTGCGCCATCGAGTTCAGATGTGGATTGGAATGAATGGTTTGCACCGTTCTTCAAATTCGTAAGTGATAATAATGATGTCGTGCGCGCTGTAACATATATCTACAATGAAGAGAGCCGACTTGATTTGAATGATGATATTTTGAAAAAATGGAAGGATGAAACCAAACAAACCTTTTGGTTCCGCGCCAGCCCTAAGTTATTCAATGAGTTGGGCTTTATAGAATAACGAGAATATGTCATTCTGAGCTGCGTAGCAGCGACACTTGCGCCGCACGTGATTTGCTAAGCAAATCATGCAGGTGAGACCCTTCGCTGGCGCTCAGGGTGACAAGGTTTAAGCAACGTCAAAGGAGTATTGAATGAGTGTAACCGACACATCGGAAAAACTTTTATATCTCGATACATCGCTGTCATTTGCCGAACGCGCAAAGGATCTGGTCGCGCGTTTAACGCTGGAAGAAAAAGTAGGGTTGATGAGTCACCCGGCACATGGCATACCGCGCCTGAACATCCCGGCGTACAACTATTGGAGCGAGGCTCTGCACGGTGTTGCCCGCAATGGACGTGCCACCGTGTTCCCACAGGCGATTGGCATGGCAGCCACATGGGACAAGGATTTGATTTATCAGGTGGGTTCTGTCATCAGCACGGAAGGACGTGCCAAATATCACGAGGCATTACGCCGCAATGGATATACCGCTCAATATCAAGGGCTGACTTTTTGGTCACCGAACGTGAATATCTTCCGTGATCCGCGCTGGGGGCGTGGGCAGGAAACATGGGGCGAGGATCCGTTCTTTACAGGAGAGATGGCATCTACGTTCGTGAAAGGATTGCAGGGTGATCATCCAAAATATCTCAAAGCCGCAGCCTGTGCCAAACACTATGCAGTTCATTCCGGACCTGAAAAGGATCGTCATGTCTTCAATGCCATCGTGACGAAACGTGAGTTATACGATACATATCTACCCGCTTTCAAAAGATTAGTGACCGAGGCAAACGTCGAAGCAGTGATGGGCGCCTATAATCGCACATTAGATGAAGTCTGTTGCGCAAGCAAACTTTTGATTGAGGATATTCTGCGCGGGGAATGGAAATTTCAGGGGCACTTCGTCTCAGACTGCGGGGCATTGTCAGATTTTCATCTCAATCACAAAGTCACCAGAGACGCGGCTGAAACCGCCGCGTTAGCGTTAAGACACGGATGCGACCTGGGGTGTGATCACGTCTTTGACGATATTCCAGAAGCAATTCAGCGCGGTCTTATCGCCGAAGCAGATGTAGATCGCGCCCTCGCACGCACACTCGGTACCCGCTTTAAGCTCGGCATGTTCGACCCTGATGAAGATGTACCCTTTACTTCGATTTCCACCGATGTTGTGGCATGCGACGAGCATCGTCAACTTGCCTATCGCACGGCGACCGAATCGGTTGTTCTGTTAAAGAACAAAAACAAGATTCTTCCCATCAAACCTTCCACAAAGAAAATATTTGTTACAGGTCCGACCGCCACAAGTATGGAAGTGTTGCTTGGCAACTACTATGGTTTCAACAATCAAATGATCACATTGCTCGAAGGCATCACGGGTCGCATCCCTGAAGGTATGGGTTTGGAATATCACTCAGGCGCACCTCTCAAGCATCCGCGTGAAATCAAAAACACATGGGCACCTGGTATGGCGCAGTCGGCCGATATCGCGATTGTCTGTGCAGGTCTGTCATCCTTCCTTGAAGGTGAAGAGGGCGAGTCGCTTCTTTCACCAGAAAACGGCGACCGCGAAAATATTTCTCTCCCTCAGAGTCAAATCGACTACATCAAGGAACTTTCCATTCACGGCGCGAGAATTATTCTGGTACTCACCGGCGGTAGTCCAATTGCGTTGGGTGAGATCGAAGATATGGTAGATGCCATTCTCTTCGTCTGGTATCCTGGCATGGAGGGTGGACGGGCGGTTGCAGATGTGCTATTTGGTGATGTTTCGCCTTCCGGTAAACTTCCCATCACGTTTCCCAAATCCCTGGATCAACTCCCGACCTTCGACGATTACCATATGAATGGTCGCACGTATCGCTACATGACCGAAGAGCCGCTCTATCCTTTTGGCTTTGGTCTGGGCTACAGTTGGTTCGAATATTCGGATGTACAACTCGATAAGTCGACTCTTGCCCTCGGAGATTCTCTCAACGTGAGCCTGACTCTGACCAACTGCGGCGGTTCAGACGCAGCCGAGATTGCCCAGTTTTACCTCAGCGATCTCCACGCTTCGACTATTGTCCCACTTCATCATCTTGTTGGCTTTGAAAGAGTCGATTTGAAGGCGGGTGAAAGCCGTACGTTGAAATTCATACTCACACCGGAAATGATGTCATTTTTCAATGATGATGGAAAATTGACTCTCGAACCGGGTGAGTTCCGCTTGGAAGTGGGTGGATGTTCGCCGAGCAAACGCGGACAGGAATTGGGCGCGCCAAAACCCGTCACTGCGGTGTTTGAAGTAAAGTAAACTCGACAATAGACCGCAGACCATCGACCATTCATCGTCTATCGTCCATGGTCTATGGTCCAACAACACAAGGAGCCTTCCATGGCAGACTACACCCCCAAGCCTGAACACAAATTTACCTTTGGTCTATGGACCGTTGGCAATATCGGACGCGACCCGTTTGGCGGTCCTGTGCGCGAGCAGAAATCTCCTGCGGAACTTGTTCGCCTGCTCGGAGACGTTGGCGCATGGGGAGTTAACTTTCATGATAACGATTTGATTCCGATTGACGCAACATCATCGGAACGTGATCAAATCCTGAAAGAGTTCAAACAAGCACTTGCTGATACTGGCCTTGTTGTTCCGATGGCAACGACCAATTTATTCGCCGACGCGATTTTCAAAGATGGGGCATTCACATCCAATGATCCCAAAGTCCGTGCGTATGCGTTGCAAAAGACAATGAATGCTATTGACCTGGGTGTTGAGCTAGGTGCAAAGATTTATGTCTTCTGGGGCGGGCGTGAGGGATCGGAGACCGACGCGGCAAAAGACCCAATCACTGCCATCAAGCGTTCGCGTGAAGCGATGAATTTCCTTTGCGATTACGTGCTCGATAAAAAATATGATTTGAGATTTGCCCTCGAAGCCAAGCCCAACGAACCCCGCGGCGACATCTACAACTCAACAACAGGTCACATGCTGGCGTTCATCGAAACACTCGATCACCCTGAAATGGTTGGTGTCAATCCCGAAGTAGCGCATGAACACATGGCTGGACTCAACTTTGTCCATGGTGTGGCGCAGGCGTTGGAATCAGGTAAGTTATTTCACATTGATTTGAACGATCAGGCATTTGGTCGCTATGATCAGGATTTCCGCTTTGGTGCGGTCAATCTCAAGAGCACGTTCTTCCTTGTGAAATTACTGGAGGACAATAAGTATGATTCCAGTCGTCACTTTGATGCCCATGCTTATCGCACTGAAGATTATGAAGGCGTAAAGGACTTCGCCCGCGGCTGTATGCGGACATATTTGATTCTGAAAGAAAAAGCTGCCCAATGGAATGCTGATAAGGAAATTCAAGACCTTGTTGCTGAGATTAACGCCGACGATGGCTCGATGAATCAATACGTCGGCAGCTATTCTGCTGAAAAAGCCAACGCGCTTAAAGCCCAAGCCTTTGACCGTTCTGCCATCAGTGGGCGAGGTTTGAAATATGAAAAACTCGATCAACTGACGGTTGAACTATTGCTGGGGGTGCGTTGAAGAGTGAATCCGTTGGTCGAGTAGGGCTGGTTGCTATTTCCAGCCTGTATCGAGACCAAAGATAACATACAAACAGAATATTACTTGCAACTTGTGGTCTCGACACCGCATGATTTGCTTAGCAAATCACGGTGGGTGCAGGTGTACGCTCCTCTAAGGACATTCGGTGCTACTCGACCATCGAGGTTGGCTGGAAATGAAAACAAAATTTTTTCTCAATCATGAATGCGTCTCATTGGAAAATGAGGCTTTGAAGCTGCTCATCACACAATCGATTGGACCGCGCATCTTATGGCTGGGGTTTAAAGGCGGTGAGAATCTTTTTGCCGAATTACCAGATTTTGTCACTGAACTCCCAACTGGCGGCGAATTTCATTTTTACGGTGGACATCGATTGTGGGTCGCGCCTGAGAGTTTTGACACCACTTACATCCCCGACGATTCTCCGGTTGATATTTCTCCGCGTGAAAATGGGGTGCAACTCACAAAGCCTGTTGAACCGCAAACAGGTTTGCAAAAGTCCCTGGATATTCGTTTGACAGGCGATACACAGGTTGTCATAACGCACGAAATTACAAATCATAGATTACAACCTGTCACCTGCGCGCCTTGGGCCATTACACAATTCAAGACAGGTGGCCTGGCGATCTTGCCGCAGGCAAAATCTGATGCAGGCGTACTACCGAATCGTTCGCTGGCTCTCTGGAGCTACACGGATATGTCAAATAGAAATGTGCAGTGGGGGAAGGAATATATTCTGGTATCTGCCCAGATGGAGTCTCCGTTCAAAGTCGGTTTTTCGAATCCACGTGGGTGGCTGGCGTATTGGTTGAACGGGACTCTTTTCGTCAAACACGCGCAATACGACTCTGTGGCAGAATATTATGACTTCGGCAGTTCCAGTGAGTGCTATTGTAATGACCAATTCCTTGAATTGGAAACGCTCGCGCCAATTACATCCATTGCATCAAACGAGACAGTGTCGCATATCGAAACATGGGATTTGTATAACGATATAGATTGTCCGCGTGATGAAAATGAAATCCATGCATTGGTCGAAATGTTAGATCTGGAGTAACTCCATGATTTACTTCCTCGGCATCGATACATCTACAACGTCGAGCAAGGCGCTACTCATCGATGAACATGGCGCCGTGATCTCAGTTGCATCATCACCCCATGCATTGCAAACGCCGCGTCCGCTGTGGTCAGAGCAGGATCCACGCGAGTGGTGGGAAGCGGTGGCGGCGAGTATCCGCTCTCTTCTGGAAGACACAGGCATCCGTAGTGAACAAATCTCCGCCGTCGGCTTGACCGGTCAAATGCATGGACTGGTTCTGCTTGATGAAGCAGGAAATGTCTTACGTCCGGCCATCTTGTGGAATGATCAACGCACACAAAGTCAATGCGATGAGATCCATCAAATTATTGGCAAGGAAAGATATATTCAAATCACGGGCAATGTCGCGCTGACGGGGTTCACTGCGCCGAAGATTTTATGGGTGAAGGAAAACGAGCCTGATGTATTTGCTAAAACAAAACATGTTTTGCTGCCGAAGGATTACATCCGTTATAAACTGACAGGTGAATTCGCGATGGATAAAGCCGATGGCGCGGGAACAGTACTATTTGATTTGAAAGCGCGCAATTGGTCTGATGAAGTTTTATCTGCACTTGATATTCCACGCACATGGATGCCGAGAACCTTTGAAGGTCCCGAGTTCACCGGTTATGTGACAGAAGAGGCTGCATCCCTCACGGGATTAAAAGCTGGTACACCAATCGCAGCAGGCGGAGGTGACCAAGCCGCGCAGGCCATTGGAGTAGGTGCAGTCGAACCTGGCATTGTTGGGTTAACGGTTGGAACGAGTGGTGTGGTATTTGCGACAACGCCCTCCGCATTGATCGAACCTGAAGGTCGGCTTCATGCATTTTGTCACGCGGTGCCAAGCATGTGGCACTTCATGGGCGTGATGCTTTCTGCTGCAGGAAGTCTGAAGTGGTATCGGGATACTCTCGCGCCAAACGTGAGTTTCGATGATTTATTGAAGGAAGCTGAATCCGTTCCAGCAGGCAGTGAAGGTTTGCAATTCCTTCCATATTTAAGTGGAGAGCGAACACCTCATCCCGACCCGTTGGCGCGCGGCGCCTTCATTGGGTTAACGCTTCGACACAGCCGCGCACATATGACGCGTGCAGTGTTGGAAGGTGTAGCCTTCGGATTGAAGGATAGTTTTACTTTAATTCAAAACGCTGGACTAGGAGAGATCACGCAGGTCCGCGCCTCAGGTGGTGGGACGAAAGGTGCGCTGTGGAGGCAAATTCTTGCTTCTACATTGGATGCAGAATTGGTCACGGTCAATACAACAGAAGGAGCGGCGTACGGCGCTGCGTTACTTGCGGGAGTTGGAGCGGGCGCCTGGACAGATGTGCCTTCTGCCTGCAAAGTCTCCGTGAAAATAACAGGCAGCACCTTACCTGATCCATCACAAATGGAGGACTATCGCAAATCGTATGCTCTCTATCAGGAATTGTATCCTGCATTGAAATCCAGTTTCGCGAAGATGCATGGGTACTAGTAAAATAATCACATGACCACCTATTGTGATTATTGCATTTCTCACCCCGAAGATACGTTCAACAAGACCTATCACGACACTCAATATGGATTTCCGCTCAAAGATGACAATCTACTCTTTGAGCGATTGATCCTTGAGATCAATCAGGCTGGGCTGTCATGGATCACTATTTTGAGGAAAGCAGAAAATTTTCGCAAGGCCTATCATGGCTTCGATATCGATAAGGTTGCCAGATATAGCGAAAAAGATAGTGTGCGTCTGCTTGCCGATGCGGGTATTATCCGCAACCGGCTGAAAGTCAATGCGGCAGTTGAAAATGCAAAGCGTATTCAGGCCTTGCGAAAAGAGTTTGGTTCTTTCAAAGGTTGGCTGGATGCGAATCATCCACTCACAAAAGACGGGTGGACAAAGCTTTTCAAAAAGACGTTTGTATTCACGGGTGGCGAAATTGTGAACGAATTCCTTATGTCTACGGGGTATCTGCAGGGAGCACATGACGAGACTTGTCCTATCTATAAGAAGGTAGCGTCGCTGCGCCCGGCGTGGATGAACAAATAACCAAGTATGAGCCTTTTCTAAATATATTACGACAATCCAAACAAGTTTCTAGCCACGGAGTCACAGAGACGCAGAGAAAAACATTTAACAACTCTGCGACTCCGCGTCTCCGTGGAAAAATTTTGAGTGGCGGACAATTCCATCGTCTATAATTCATCCCATGCCCCAAATCATTCCCACAGCGGAGCCTTTTCTCTTTTTAGGTGACCGTTCAAAACCTGCATGCCTTCTTATTCACGGATTCACAGGAACGCCAAAAGAAATGAAGTGGATGGGGGAGTATCTACATCATCAGGGCTACACTTGTCTAGGGATTCGACTTGCCGGGCATGGCACACACCCCGAAGATATGATTCGCTCGCAATACACTGATTGGATTGCTTCCGTTGAAGACGGTTATCATTCTCTGTGCGGTATCACAGATAATATTTTTCTTGCCGGACTTTCGATGGGTGGAATTCTTGCTTTGCTTATGTCCACACAATTGAAAGTGAAAGGCGTTGTGGGAATGTCCACGCCGTACAGTTTGCCGCGCAATTATCCCATCTGGTTTTTGCAGGCAGTCAGTATATTCGTCAAATTTCGTCCCAAGAGCAGCGAAAAACCTGGAAGTGGCTGGTTCGATAAAGATGCTTATCAGGGACATATATCGTATCCGCGCAATCCTGTCCGCTCGACAGCCGAATTGAAAAAATTGAACCTTGAAATGCGCGCTGCACTGCCGAAGCTAAAAGTTCCAGTGTTGTTGATACACTCGAAAGACGATGCCTATATATTGCCTGAAAATATGGAACACATTTACGCGGCTCTTGTGAGCGCGCGAGATAAGACAAAACTTTATGTCACGGGATCAGGCCATGTCGTCACGCGAGATGCAGCACGTGAGCAGGTGTTCCAGTCCACTGTAGAGTTTATTGAGAGAATCGAATCTTCGAGAGGCTCATCTTGAATCGTAATCTTATATTTGTCGCGTCTGCGTTACTGCTTTGGGGATTTGGCGAGGGGATGTTTTTTAATTTCGTGCCGATCTATCTGGAGAAGCAGTTTGAGCTTAGCAAATATGACATTGGCTTCATTCTTGGCGCGTTTGGCTTTTCGATGGCGATCACGCACATCCCGGCAGGCCGTCTTGCGGACCGGTTCGGGCGGAGACCGTTATTGATTGTTGCATGGCTGCTCGGCATATTTGCGACATTGACAATGGCTTTCGCGAGGTCTTTGCCTCTTTATTTGGCCGGCTTGTTCAGTTACGGGTTGACTGCTTTTGTGGCCTCCCCTTTGAGCAGTTATGTAACGGCCGCGCGCGGCGCATGGCCAATAAGCACAGTGCTCTCGCTAACGACTGCTACATTTGGCATGGGTATGGTACTTGGGCCTGTGACCGGTGGATGGATCGGCGATCAGTATGGAATGCGGACGAGTTTTTGGGTTGCGGCGATTATGTTTGTGTTTTCCACGCTCTTTATGTTTTTTGTGGAACGTCAACCGATTGATTACCATGATCCGGAAGATCCGCCGCCTCATTTGTTGAGCAATCGCCGTTTCCTTGGTTTTATGAGTGTGCTTGCCTTTGCTATTTTTGCCATGTATCTCGCTCAGCCTCTCACGCCAAACTTTCTTGAAGGTGTGCGCGGGCTTTCGTTGAGCCAAACCGGGTTCATCTTCACAACAGGCGCGCTGGGAAATTCCTTACTGGCAATCGCGTTCAGTCGCGCTAACCCTCGTAGTGGATTTTTATTTGCACAATCACTGGTCATTTTGTTCGCATTGTTAATCTGGAAGGGCTCCAGCCTGCCTGTCTTTGCATTGGGATATTTTTTGCTGGGGGGATTTCGTGCCGGACGCCCGCTGGCGATGGCACAAGCGCGCGCACTCGTCCATGATTCTCAAATGGGGGTCACTTACGGAGTGATGGAGACAATTACCTCTGTGATCTTTATCCTCACGCCGCCGATAGCTGGCTTTCTTTTTGAACGTGATCCGGTGATCGTCTATCCGCTTGCGATTGGATTGATCGTCCTATCGATCATAGTGAGTTATTTATTCTCCCCACGAAAGGCAACGCATGCTTGAAATTGTTTCCTTCACTTTAGGACCCGCACAAACCAATGCCTATCTTGTAGCGGACTCTGAAACCAGAGAAGCCGCGGTCATCGATCCTGCATGGGATGGTCATGTTATTTTGGAGGCTGCGCAAAAACGCGGCTGGCGGATTGGTCACCTCTGGTATACCCATGCGCACTTCGATCATATCGGCGGCGCGGGCGCGATTGCGGACGCGCTTAATCCATTGCCACTGGTCGCGTTGCATCCGAACGATCATGTGTTATGGAGAGCAGGAGGTGGGGGAGCTTTCTTTGGCTTTGATATTGATCCTGGCCCCGAGCCGACGATTGACTTTACTCACGGACAGATTTTACGCCTCGGGAATGTGGAATTTGAAGTGCGGTTCACACCGGGACACACGCCTGGTCATTGCATCTTGTACGTTGCCCAAGCTGACACGTGCTTCTGCGGTGACCTGATCTTCGCCGGCTCCGTGGGTCGCACCGATTTGCCCGGCGGGAATTGGGGACAATTGGAACAAAGCATCAAAACGCAGGTATTCACCTTGCCTGATGACACGCGCCTGTTATCGGGTCATGGTCCAGAAACAACAGTGGCGGAGGAGAAAAGGAATAATCCGTTTGTTGGGGTAACCTCGGACGATTTTGAATAAACGGATGGTCATTCAGAAAATGTGACTATTAATGTTATAATATGGTCACAATTGGAAGGAGTACCTATGACCGAGCTAACTGTTGGGGTACGCGATTTCAAAGCTCGTATGAGTTATTATCTTGCGAAGGCAAAAAAGGGACAAATCATCAATGTCACTTCACATGGGAAATCTGTAGCGCGCATTTTTCCTCCCAGCATTACTTTGGAGCAGCGTGTCAAAGCGTTGCAGGAGGCTGGCCTCATTGCTTGGAGTGGGCAGAAGCTAAAACGTCGCAAGCCTGTAGCCATCAATCGCGGCAAAAAACTTGCATCCGACATAGTAGTAGACATGCGGAATGAATCTCTATATTGATACCAGCGCCCTGATTAAGCATTATATTGTGGAAGAGGGATCTGATTTCATCAATACCCTGATGACAGAGGCGGCCCTCATTGCAACTGGATTAATTACGCGTGCTGAAATGGCGGCTGGCATCAACCGTCTGCTTCGCATGAATTACATATCAAGGGAACATTATTCCATTGCATTTCGCTACTTCCGATCAGATTGGAAGGACTACGAACGGATTGGGATTTCGGAGGAAATTGTTGCCCGCGCTGATTCTCTAACCTGTGAATACGTGCTACGTGGATACGATTCAGTTCACCTCGCCTGCGGATTAACCTGGCAAGATTCGTTGGAACTTCCCATTGTCTTAGTGACCTATCATATTCAACTGCGTGATGCGGCACAAAAAGCAGGTGTACGGGTTTTACCTGAATAAAACTGAGAGACGATTACGTCGCGTAAAATTTATCCCTTATTCTTCAGCTTTGAATCAACACAAGCTCTCTTTGTGGTTCGCCAATATATTCCGCGCCTTTGTCTGTTATCAGCACATCTTCTTCGAGCCCGATATATCCATAATTCGGCACAGCCAGGCCCGGCTCAATCGTGTAGACCTGTCCCACTTCCAGTTTTTGGTTAGGTGAATCTCCGTACTTCTCCCACAATGGTCCTAACAACGCACCGCCATCGTGCGCGACTCGTCCGAGTTGGTGACCAAGCGCGTAGGGATATTCGGGGTAACCGGAATCTACAATGATTTCACGCGAGATAACATCAATCGAGTTTCCCGTTACACCTGCTTTCATGAACTCGCGTGATTTCTCGATGGCTGTACGAACAGTCATGAATCCACGTTGCACTTCCACAGGCGCTTCTGTCTCACCTTCGCGTAAAACATAAACCATTCGCTGAATATCGGAGCAATAATCTTCATACTTCACCCCAAAGTCAAAGTGGATGAGGTGCCCGCGTTCGATTTTGATATTTGTCGGTCCGTTGTGACCGACAGGTGAGTCTGGTCCACTATTTACGGCGGGACAATTTTCCGCCGGCCACGCGAGTCCTACTCCATATTCACGCGCAAGCTGATGCATGTATTCACCAACTTCGATCTCGGTCATACCGACTTTGATAAAGTCAAAGGTCTTTTTGTAGATTTCATCCGTGATTTCTACCGCTCTGCGGATGCGCGCCAGTTCAGTCGGAGTCTTTCGCCCGCGCATGGCGTTGATAATCGGTTCCGCGCTGACAAATCGATCGGCGTAAGGTGTCCCGGCCAGATATTCGCGCAGGAACTCGTACATGGCGTGAGTCAACCCGTCTGCGTGGACGTTGTTTCTCGACGTGTTGACCGCTATCCGGTCGGGGTTGAGGCGAGTGATCGTATCTCGTAAGAGTTCGCTTACTGCGGTATCGTATCCGAGAATTTCATCATATACACCAAGTCGTTGAACGGCATCCTTTTCGAGATTTCCAATGATTGCGATCTTTTCATCTTTACGGGTGAGGATAAGAGCGGATGGCCACGTGAGATCATTCGCTCCGATCAAAAAATCAAGGGCGGGATCACGCACACCGCTTGTCTCGCGGACGAACGTGAGCCACAGATCTGTTTCTTGTTCTTTGAGGATTTCAATCGCCTGATTAACTTTTTCTTGAATGAGAGACATGCGAACTCCTTAAGTTCCCTCTCCCACTGGGAGAGGGTTAGGGTGAGGGGCCTTACGTGGTTCTTTCACAAGGAAAAACAAAATCCCCATCATTACAATGGATAATATTGTCGATAGGGCAAATGTCAGAACAAAGCCTTGTGTATCAGCGACCCATCCTCCGATCAATGGAGCGATAATTGTGGCAGGCGCGGTCAGTGTTTGTGCCAACCCTATATAAAAGGGACGCTCTGCGTCACTGCTGAAGTCAACGGTCATGGTCATGCCGTTCGTCCAGATCGAAACATTTGCGAAACCTGAAAGAACGAAAATTGGGAAGAACCAGACAAGCGATGGAGCAACCCAGGCAAGAAAAGAACTTAAGGTTGCAGCAGCCGCGCCGATGATGAGCATAGCGCGGTGACCGACGCGGTCTCCCAGCCAGCCCATACCCGCGTTTGCAATAGTTTGTGAAATTGTGAGCGCGGCCGTCAGGTAACCTGCCGTAACTTCATCCATTTGGAAGCGGCGTAACGCATAGACGATATAAAACGCAAATCCCATCGTAGCAAATTGCGAAAGTGCACGGGCAACCAGGAACCAGTTAAAGTTGCTGTCGCGTTTGAGAATACGGCCCGCGCCGCGCCAGAAGGGAGGTGGATTTTCTTCGATCACTTTTTCGTGATCTATGGGCTCACGCGTCAGCGCCAATGCAAACCATGAAAATGTGAAGAATATACTGGCGATCAGAAAACATACAGTGAAATCAAACGGGGAATCATATCCATCTAAAAGATAACCTGCTCCCACAGCCGCGGCGCTGATAAAGAGATTTGCCACTGCAGCTTGCGTACCAAAAAATGTCCCACGTGATTCCGGTGGAATGATCTTCGAAATCATGCTGGTCCATCCATTGGCGGTGAAGCCTCCGCCCAATCCCTGCCAGGTGAGGAGGAGAAAAGTGAGGATGAGACCTGTTTGCAATCCGATCTTGGGAAGCAGCAGCGCGACAACGGCGAATCCCAAAAAGGGGATGCGCTCATGGATGGTGGCCAATAAAACTGTCCGTTTGTAGCGGCGTAAGCGTGCGGTGTAGTTCGCAGTAAACAGCTGGGGCAAGAGCCAGCCTGCTGCATGGATGGCAGGCACAAGACCGATGAGTGTAGCAGAGCTGGTCATGGTCGAAACGAAGAGCGGCAAAATTGTGCCGAAGGATGCAAACCCGAGCGCGGCTCCGAACAATCCACCATCAAGCAAGCCAGCCTTGATGTTGAAACGTAGGTCTTCTCGGATTTGCTTTTCTAAGGGTGTGAAGGGGAGCATAAAAAGATTCTACCATTCCAATTTTGGGCCTTGACAAAACACTGAAAGTAAATAAAATAAAAACGAACGTTCGTTCATTTTTATGGAGATGGCATGAAAAAGGAAAAACCCACAAAAGGGGAAGTGACGCGGTTAGCTATCGAGGACGCCGCACTGGAGTTGTTCATGGAACAAGGCTACCATGCCACATCCATGCGCCAGATTAAAGACCGTGCGAAACTTGCCCTAGGTGGCATCTATAATCATTTTTCGAGTAAAGAAGAGATTTTTCAAGGGATCATCCTCGATAAACATCCGTACCGAATCATTTTGCCCGCGATTGTGGAAGCGGAGGGCGAAACGCTCGAAGATTTTTTCAAAAATGCGTTCCATATCGTTATTTCCGAATTGGGAAAACGCCCCGAATTTGTTAACCTCATGCTTATTGAACTGGTCGAGTTTAAGGGAAAACATGGTGCTGTGATGTTGCGCGAAATTGCGCCCAAAGTATTGCCAGTTTTTGAACGTGTGATCAAAGGACGAAAAAATCTGCGTGTGACCAACCCTGCAGTCTTGCTGCGCTCTTTCATTGGCTTGGTTATTTCCTTTCTCCTGACCGAAATGGTGATTTCAAACTCTATGATTAGCAAACTGATGCCAAAGAACATATCGGATGTCTATGCTGGCATTTACTTGCACGGCATCCTAAAGGAGTCAACATGAATTCACGGTTAATTTCCATTGTTCGCAAGGAATTCATACAAATCTTCCGCGATCCGCGCACGCTCATGTTGATTCTGGTGATGCCCATCATCCAGTTGTTTTTGCTGGGCTATGCAGCGACCACAGATGTGCGGAATGTCCCCATCGCGGTCTGGGACCAAAGCCGTTCACCAGAATCGCGCGCCCTGCTGGATGCCTTCCGTGCAGCGGATTATTTCAACTTTGCCTATGAAGTTTACTCCGAGGCTGAAATCCAGACCCTAATCGAGCAGGGAGATGTGCGTGGGGCACTGGTCATTCCGCCCGATTACTCACTCAAATTATTAGAAGGGAATGGGCAGGTCTCAATGATCCTCGATGGCTCCGATGCAACGGTCGGCTCCACCGCCCTTGCCGCCGCGCGACTGATCGGGCAATCGCATTCCATCAAGGTGCTTTCCGAGCAGGCTGCACGCCAAGGGCGCGGGGCTGGGGTCCAGCCGCCGCTCGAAGTCCGCACACAGGTTTGGTACAACCCTGATCTTCGCTCCGCGTATTTCATGATCCCCGGTGTGATCGGAATGGTGCTCTATGCCATCATGGCAATGCTCACGGCCACTGCTGTCGTGCGTGAACGCGAACGCGGCACCATCGAACAACTGATCGTCACACCCATCCGTTCGTGGGAATTAATAATAGGTAAGGTCACGCCGTATGTCATCCTCGGCTTTTTCGACCTCTTTGAAGTCCTGCTCATTGGTCATTATTGGTTTGGGGTGCCGATCAGAAGTAATCTCTTTCTTGTTGCTGCCACGGCAGGGTTACTCTTGCTTTCGAGTCTTGGCATCGGGTTATTTGCCTCCACGATTGCCAACACGCAACAGGAGGCTTTGCTCACAGTGTTCGTCACGATCTTGCCTGGTGTTTTTATTTCGGGCTTTCTCTTTCCACTGGAAGCCATGCCGAGATTCTTGCAAATCGTATCGTATGCCATTCCCCTTCGCTACTATCTTGTAATTGTCCGTTCTTTGTTACTCAAAGGCGTTGGCTTTGCCGCGCTTCAAACTGAAATCATATCGCTGGCGATCTTTGGCCTCGTCATCATGACCCTGGCCTCGCTGCGCTTTAGAAAACGCTTGGATTAAGGAGTTCATCATGGAACGTAATTTCCCCCCTCTTCCTGTTCGCATTTTAGTATTGCTGATTATCCTTGGCACCGTTGGCTATTTCGTCTATCGGTCATTCAACACAACCGACAAAGGGCAACAGGATGCCTCTGGCACGATTGAATCGGTGACTGTCAACGTCTCGCCGGAGATGGCTGGCAAAGTGAAGGAAGTGTTCGTCGCAGAAGGTCAATCGGTGAAGATGGGCGATCCACTTCTTTCTCTCGACGACAGCCTGATTCAGTCTGAAAAACAGACAGCCCAGGCCGCGCTCGATTCTGCCAACGCTGCTGTCCAAACTGCTGAGGTTGCCCTGGAGTCCGCCCAGCTGCAATATAACACGACTCTTTCCAATGCGCTCGAACAGGAAAAATCCACCCGTCTCATGATATGGGAAGAATCAAAACCGACTCAGTTTGAGCAACCCGTCTGGTACTTCACGAAAGAGGAACGCTTCAAAGCTGCACAAGCCGAAGTGGATGCAAAGAAGACCGCACTCGATGATGCCCTGGCAAACCTGGATGACATTAGCAAGCGAGCCGGCAGTGCGAACTTCCTTGAGATCGAGGCCAACCTTGTGCAAATGCGCCTGGCATTCCAAAACGCACAAAGTGTATTTGATAGCACCAATGGTGCCTCTGACAGCCAGGATTTGCGAGATGCGGCCCAGGTCGTTCTCGATGAAGCAGAGATAAATTTAGAGGACGCGGAAAGAGATTACAACGATGCCCTCACCACCGAAGGTGCAACGGATGTAATGGAAGCCCGCGCGGATGTGGTTGTGGCACAGGAAGCTTATGATGTGGCGGTAGATAATTTACGTGCCCTGCAAACGGGCGTGGACTCCCCGCAAGTGCAAGCCGCCGCAAAAGTTGTGGAACAGACCCAGGCTGCACTGGAACAGGCGAAGACGAATGTCGCCGCTGCTCAATCACGCTTGAATACGATTGACACGCAACTTAAAAAGATTTCCATACTTGCCCCTATGGATGGTGTTCTCCTCACACGCAACGTCGAACCTGGTGAATTTGTACAGCCTGGCGCCGCGGCGTTCGCCATGGCAAACCTGGATGATTTGACCATCACCGTTTATGTCCCGGAAGACCAGTACGGCAACATCTCCATTGGACAGAAAGCCACCGTCACCGTTGACTCGTTCCCGGGTGAAAGCTTCGATGCCGAAGTCATTCATATTGCCGATCAGGCCGAATTTACGCCGCGTAATGTTCAAACCGTGGAGGGACGCAGTTCCACAGTGTACGCGATCAAGTTAAAAGTAACAGATAGTGACGGCAAATTAAAGATTGGCATGCCAGCGGATGTAACCTTTCGTTGAACGTCAAACGTCTGACGTGCAACGTTTGAGTCAAACGGTAATTTGTAGATTAAAAGGAGAAAGACATGGCTGGTATTACTCGTTTTGAGGAAATTGAGGCTTGGAAGACTGCCAGATTTTTAACAAATCTAATTTACAAAATTTCGGAACAAGGAGCGTTTGCGAAGGATTACGGCTTGAAAGACCAAATCCGCAGAGCTTCTATTTCAGCGATGAGTAACATAGCCGAAGGTTTTGAAAGCCGAACAGATACACAGTTTATCAATTATCTCGGGCATGCAAAGGGTTCATCAGGTGAAGTTCGTTCGCAATTGTATGTTGCACTTGATTTGAAATATATCTCGCAGGAACAATTTGCGGAAGGATATGAATTTACCAATAAAACCTCCTGTCAACTCAGTCGCTTTATTGATTATCTTGAATCTCACCCCCGAAACCGCTGTCTGGGTGAAGACTCTACTGACTACAACACTGACGTTTGACGTTCAATGTTCGACACATTTCCTTTGTGACTCAACAATGACTAATTATCTAGTTTCTGCTACAAACATTAGCAAATCCTTCGGCGAGCTCAAAGCTGTCGATGATGTTTCGCTGCAAATTAAAGCCGGTGAGATCTACGGACTTGTCGGCGCAGATGGCGCAGGAAAGACTACGATCATGCGTCTGCTGGTCGGCGCGCTCAAAGCGGATTCAGGCCAAGTCAATATTTGTGGCTATGACATCGACAGCCAGACAGAACAAGCTCGCTCCCAATTTGGTTATCTTTCGCAGCGATTTTCCATGTATGAGGATCTGACCGTGCTTGAAAATATCCGCTTCTTTGCCGAAGTGCGTGGACTCAAATCAAATGAATGGCTGCCGCGTTGCATGGAAATTTTAGAGTTTGTCGGACTCGAAAAATTTACTGACCGCCGCGCGGGCCAACTCTCTGGTGGCATGAAACAAAAACTCGGGCTGGCCTCCGCGCTGGTCACACGCCCAAGAGTTTTACTTCTCGATGAGCCTACAACGGGTGTTGACCCTGTCACGCGCCAGGATTTTTGGCAGTTGGTAATCAAGTTAGTATCTGCCTCTCCCAGCGGGAGAGGGATGTCCGAAGGACAGGGTGAGGGAGGAGTCTCAGTCTTAATCTCCACCCCCTACATGGATGAAGCCTCACGTTGTCACCGCGTGGGATTTATGAAAAGCGGAAAAATTATCGCGGAAGACACGCCGTCCAATCTGCGAGCTTTGTTGAATGGTCGCATCCTTGAGTTGCGCGGCTCGCCCATCAATGTGCTTCGTCACGTTGCACATCAAGACCTAGATGTGGAGGACGTTCAGGCATTCGGAGATCGGCTGCACATCCGCGTCCGGGAGGATCAGGCTCAAGAGGTGCTCAACAGGCTGAGGTCAGAGATACAAAGCGCAGGCGGACAGGTAGATGAACTTCGCTCTATACCACCCGGTCTTGAAGATGTATTTATTGCGTTATCAGAAAATGCGGTGGTCGAGTAGAGCGAGGGTTCTTCTCGCTCGTATCGAGACCAACCACCAGCCATAAAGCAAAACTTGTTACAAGACTACTTTTGAAGATTGTTGGTCTCGATATGGACTGGCAAATTCACCCAGTCCTAATCGACGACCGGAACATAAAAGAAAGGAAAATATCATGATCAACATTGACCTTGGTACATTGATTGATAGACCCGTGAAAGATGTATTTGCATTTGTTGCCAATCCAAACAACATGTCGAAATGGAATTCCGCAGTCGTGAGCCTGCAGCAAATCACACCGGGCGCGGTGGGCGTTGGCACGAAGTTCAAGAGCGCCGGCGAGATGATGGGGCGCCGCATCGAGGGCGAGATGCAGGTCACTGCTTATGAACCAGATAGCAAAGCTGGGTTCCAAATGAACGCAGGACCTGTGCAGGTGAATCTCACGGTTACCTTCAAGCCCGTGGGCACAGGCACGAAAGTTAGCCTCAATGCGCAGGGCAACCCAGGTGGCTTGTTCAAACTGGCGGAACCTGTAATGGCCGGGCGTATCAAATCCCTGATGGAAGAAAATCTCGCGAGGTTGAAGTCAGTGTTGGAAAAGGGATAAATGTTTTCGCTGGTATCAATGCAGAGAGGCACGTATGGCATGAACATCAATGCAACAGTGAACAACACGTTAAGCAAACATGACTTGATCATCGGCACGGTGATTGCCCTGGTGATGGGAACCGTTTTTACACAACTCAGTTCGGGAATGTCCTTAATTGTCACCTTTATTCCTGGCTTGGTTTTTACCTGGGTTGCGTATGTCTGGCTGTATGTGAAGAGGACATCCTTACCTTCCAGCACACAATTTTTTCCGTTGTTTTTTACAACCCTTGCCGTGCAATTCATTCATTTTGCCGAAGAATTTACAACAGATTTTTCTGCGAAGTTTCCGTTGCTATATGGCGGAGTTCCGTATTCGATTGACCTCTTTGTTACCTTCAATATGGTTTCCTACTTTATCTTTACCGTGAGTTGTATTTTGGTATTCACGAAGAGGTATAAATTTTTATTAATGCCCGTGCTATTCTATGTAATTTACGGTGCAATTGGAAATGCGATTTCTCACACCTGGTGGAGTCTCTATTTGCGATCTTATTTTCCAGGGCTTGTGACGGCTCAACTATACTGGGTGCTGGGTCCCATGGTGTTGGAGAAAGTAATGGGCAATCGCAGGAATTTGATCACATTGACGGTTCTCTTTGCGTTGGTTTTAATCATGCTGTTAACCATATTCGCCATCCCCAATGCATTAAATTCCTTATCGTAAAGAAAGTCATAGAAGGTAATTTATGAGCCTGCCTGTCATCTACGTTGAGAATCTCACGCGCCGCTTCGGTGATTTTGTCGCGGTCGACCACATCAACTTCGAAGTTAACCAAGGCGAGGTGGTTGGCTATCTCGGTCCGAATGGTTCGGGCAAGACGACCACCATTCGTATGTTGCTGGGTTTGCTGGAACCGAGCGAAGGGGAAGCGATGGTCTTGGGATTCGATGCGTTCAAACAAAGTGAAGAGGTGCGAAAGCGCGCTGGATATATGTCGCAGAAGTTTGCGATCTATGACGATTTGACCGTGCTGGAAAATCTGACGTTTTACGGCGGTGTATATGGGATTCGAGACAAGGCCCGTATTACGCGGACGCTTGAACTGGTGGGGCTGCGTGGACATGACTCAACGTTGACGCGTGCTCTTTCCGCCGGCTGGCGTCAGCGACTTGCGTTGGGCATTGCGTTAGTACATGAACCGAAACTGCTATTCCTCGATGAACCCACTTCAGGTGTGGATCCCACTGCGCGTCGTGCCTTCTGGGATTTGATCTATCAGCTTGCCGAAGACGGAGTGACAATTCTCGTGACGACACACTATATGGACGAAGCCGAATACTGTGAACGAGTCGGCATCATGCGCGATGGAAAATTACTGGCGATGGATACACCATCGAATTTGAAAAAGAACATCATCCCCGGCGATGTATGGGAAGTGTTCGCTGAACCGTTGCAGGATGGTTTAGATGTATTACTGGATATTGATGGAGTCTTACGTGTGGGGCTTGCAGGCGATCACTTGAGGACGATTACTGAAAGAGGCAAGAAGAAAGATGATTTATTGAAAGAGCTAAAAGCAAAAGATCTAAATGTAAGAGATGTCGTTACTGGCGAGCCAACGTTGGAGGATGTATTTATTTCGCTGGCGAGATGAGGCTTTTTGAGATTGTTGTCACTCGGTACGTTTTTTATGCTTATTTATCTTTTTTAAGGTGTCTTCTCTATAGCCGTTATTATTGATTGTGTTAGCTACAGCAACAGCATCTTCATAATATCCTACATCCAATAAAGCCAAGCATAATGCACGTAACGTTTTGAATGAGTCAACAGAATCTTGCGGTTTATCGACGTTGTTTTGGCCCATTTGTGCCATTTTTGCGGCCTTTTGCCACATTTTTCTGGCTTGTTCGAAAATGCCCATCCTTTTGTACAAGTCTCCAATGTCTTCCCAATAGGTGGCCTTTATCGAATAGTCATAGTCAAGAGATTCAAATTCTGTTGCTGTGACCTCCATCTCTCTAAGAACATCTAAGGCTTTTTGAGGTTGACTTTCAGATAGAAAATGGAAAATTATTGCTGGCAGTGCAAATTCCAATCTATCTATTGGCCTAGTTTCACGACCTAATTGACGGGCTTTATCTATATCTTCCAATGAACCTAGTCTTGCCAAGTGAGCAGCAATAATGGCAGTATAAGATGGCTTGTCTTCTGGATCTTCAATATCTTTGGCTATTGTGAGTGCGTCAAATAAATATCGAGCTCCTTGTTTCTCAGCTATTTTGATGAAATCACTTATTTGTTGAAATCTTTCTGTATCATTCATCGTACTCCTTAATCAAATTCTTATTAATTTGTGAGACACAAAAGACCAGGCTTTTCGACCTAGTCTTTTGCTAATAGAGGAAATCACGTTTTCCCCTTGAGGACTTCATAAACCTGACCTACTTAATAATCCCGCGATCATCTAAAAATTCAACAGGTTCTTTGTCCTTGCCATATTCCCACATTAGCGAGAAGAACCAAATGCCACTTTCTCCAATCC
>Ga0081539_10001256_pt1 | contig 45022 bp, 46 predicted proteins | sample TabmetS4T2R2_FD_71023 | JGI IMG/M metagenome (GOLD analysis project Ga0081539, IMG submission 71023) | Tabebuia heterophylla rhizosphere microbial communities from the University of Puerto Rico - S4T2R2 | ecosystem: Host-associated > Plants > Roots > Rhizosphere ... | reverse complement strand
CGGTGGGAACGGCGGCTGCGGGGTGTGCAGTCGTCGTTTCCGCCGGCAACTCAGCGGTTATCAGGCGATCGCCGCGGAGCGAAGCGCAGCCAGCCGGCTCAGCCAGCCGGCTCAGCTCATCTCAAAACAGGTCGGCGGGGTCGACCTGGACGCGCACCGGAAGCGCCGCCTTCTTCGCGCTGCGCACCGCCGCTGCCTCGTGCAGCGCGTGCGCCAACTCGGCGGCCCGTCCGCGGGAGACGCGTACCAGCATCCGTTCCTGCTCATCGTCGGCCGGAACCGGACCGAGCACCTCGGCGCCCTCCGGCAACCGGGCCAGCTCCAGCATCTCCGCCACCGCCTCGGGCCGACCGGTCAGGCTGGCCACCCGGACCGCCGGCGGGAACCGCAGCTCTCGCCGCTCGGCCAGCTCGCGCGCCGCGAACCACCCGGGATCCCAGCGAAGCAACGCCTGAACAGCGGCCAGCGAGCCGTCTGCCACGACGATCACCTGGCCGTCCGGCCGGGCCAATGCGGCGGCGTTCAGCCAGCGCCGCATGGTCTCCTCGGCCGCACGCAGCTCGGAGCGGGTGAGCAACGCCCAGGTGTCCAGCAGAAGCACAGCGCCGTAGCCGCCTGCGGCCATCGGCTCGGCACCCGGCGTGGCCACTACGACGGCCGCTTCCCCCGGCACGGTTGCCAGGATCTCGTCCCGCCCGGAGGTCCGCACCGGCGCGCCGGGAAACGCCCGGCCCAGTTCCTCCGCGGTCCGCCGGGCGCCGGTCACCGACGCCCGCAGGCGCCGCCCGCCGCAAGCCGGGCAGGCATAGTCAGCTGCGGCGCGCCCGCACCAACGGCACGTCGGCACGGCCCGAGCACCGGCCAGCTCCAGCGACCCGGAACAGCGGGGGCATCGCGCCGGTGTACGGCACTCCGCGCAAGCGACCGACGGCAGGTAGCCGCGTCGCGGAACCTGCACCAGGACCGGCAGATCGGCCCGCAGCGCCTGCCGCGCGGCCTGCCAGGCCAGGCTCGGCAATCGCGCGGTGACAGCACCGGGATCCCGGGCGAGCTGCCCGTCGTCGCCGGTCGGCTGAATCCGCGGGGTACGACTGCGCAGCATGTCCCGCTCCGCGGCGATCTCCCGGGCCCACCCGGTCTCCAGCAGGAGCTGAGCCTCACCGGTCCGGGCGTACCCACAGACCAGGGCGGCGCAGTCGGCCAGCTGCGCCCGCGTCAGCAGCACCTCCCGCGCGTGCGGGTAGGGCGCGCGCGGCTCGGCGTGCAGATCGTCCCCGTCGTCCCAGATGACGGCCAGGCCGAGCTTCGCCACCGGCGCGAACATCGCCGCCCGCGTACCGACGACGACCGGCACCCGGTGTCGGCTGGCGGCGAGGAACCGCCGGTACCGCTCGGACGGGCCGGCCGCGGCGTTGAGTGCGACATGCATGCCCTCGCCGAGGGTCGCGGACATCGCGCGGTCGAGCCGTTCCAGGTCTCGGGCGTCCGCGACCACAACGATGACACCGCGACCGGCACGCACGGTGGCGGCGGCCAGTTCGGCGATCCGGGCCGGCCAGTCCTCCCCCGGCATCGCCGACCACACCGCCCGCACCGGCCGGCCCTCGCCGAGCGCGCGGAGGAAGGCAGCCCCGGCCGGGTAGTCCGCCCAGCCGCCGCCGTCGGCTCCAGCGGCCGGGGTGGGTGCCACGCCACCGGCGACACCTTCCGCTTCCGGGACCGCTTCCGATTCCACGCGGGCATGCCTCGGCGGCACCGCGAGCCGCAGCACATCCGACAGGTTCCCGGCGTACCGGTCGGCTACCGCTCGGGCCAGTTGCGCCACCTCCGGATCGAGCACCCGCTCGGCGGACACGACCTTGTCGAGGTATGCCAGCTTGCCACCGTGCGGTGACGATTCCGCCCGCTCGAGCAGGAATCCGCCGACCGCCTGCCCGGCGAATCTCACCTTCACCCGCACCCCGGGCTGTGCCGCCTCATCGTCCGCAGCCGAGATCAAGTAGTCGAAGGGCCGGTCGAGATGCGCGAGGGGCACATCGACACAGACGCGCGCGATCGGCTGCCGCTCCGCCGGCGTTCGATCACTCTTCGTCATGCGCCCATTCTCCGCCGCGGGTACGACAAGTCCGGGACACGAGTACGGCGAACCGTTCGGCGGCTTCGAAGGGGCGCCTTCACCGTCGGCGACGCGCCCCCTGTCTCGCAGGCCGGCTAGGCAGCGGCGTTCTTCAGGTCCTGAGCCCGGTCGGTGTTCTCCCACAGCAGGTCCGGCAGCTCCCGGCCGAAGTGGCCGTACGCCGCGGTCTGCTGGTAGATCGGCCGCAACAGGTTGAGATCGCGGATGATCGCGGCGGGGCGCAGGTCGAAGACCTCGGTGATCGCCTTCTCGATCCGCTCCACCGGCACATTCTCGGTGCCGAAGGTCTCCACGAACAGGCTCACCGGGTGCGCCTTGCCGATGGCGTACGCCACCTGGGTCTCGCACCGCTCCGCCAGTCCGGCGGCGACCACGTTCTTGGCCACCCAGCGCATCGCGTAGGCGGCCGACCGGTCCACCTTCGACGGGTCCTTGCCGGAGAACGCGCCACCACCGTGCCGGGCGTATCCGCCGTAGGTGTCCACGATGATCTTGCGGCCGGTCAGGCCGGCGTCGCCCATCGGGCCGCCGATCTCGAACCGGCCGGTCGGGTTCACCAGCAGCCGGTAGCCGTCGGTCTCCAGCCCCAGGCCCTCGAGCTCCGGTGCGATGACGTGCTCGCGCACGTCCGGAGTGAGCAGCGACTCCAGCGAGATGTCCGCCGCGTGCTGCGACGACACCACGACGGTGTCCAGGCGCACCGGGCGCAGGTCGTCGTACTCGATGGTGACCTGGGTCTTGCCGTCCGGCCGCAGGTACGGGATGGTGCCGTCCTTGCGCGTCGCGGCAAGCCGGCGGGCGAGGCGATGCGCGAGAGCGATCGGCAGCGGCATCAGCTCGGGCGTCTCCGAGCAGGCGAAGCCGAACATCATGCCCTGGTCGCCGGCGCCCTGCTGGTCGAGGATGTGCTCCGAGTCGCCCTCACGCAGCTCGATGGCACTGTCCACGCCCTGTGCGATGTCCGGCGACTGGGAACCGATGGAAACGCTGACGCCGCAAGACGCGCCGTCGAAACCCTTCTTCGACGAGTCGTACCCGATGCCGAGAATCGTCTCCCGCACGATCGACGGAATGTCCGCGTAGGCCTGGGTCGTCACCTCACCGGCCACGTGCACCTGACCGGTGGTGATCAACGTCTCGACCGCGACGCGGCTGCGTGCGTCCTGCGCCAGCAGCGCGTCAAGTATGCCGTCGCTGATCTGGTCAGCGATCTTGTCCGGGTGGCCTTCCGTGACCGACTCGGAGGTGAACAGGCGGCGTGCCACGGTGCTCCTCAGATTCGTCGACTAACTCGTTCCGCGGAAGTGTAGTCACCACCGCAAGCTGGACGTCACGCCGTCCCACCGCTGCCGGCCAGCGGATCCAGACGATTGATTACCTCATCCCAAATCACATCGGCCACATCGTCTTTGGGTAATTCGCCCATAACCCGGGTGCCGCCGTCGGAGCCGAGGATGGTGACGGTGTTGGCGTCCGCACCGAACACGCGGTCGACGCCCACCACGTTAACGACGATCAGGTCGGCGCGTTTCCTCCGCATTTTGCCCCGGGCGTTCTCGAGCGCGTCGTGGGTCTCCGCGGCGAATACGACCAGCAGCTGACCAGGGCGCTTGGCGGTACCCAGTTCGGCGGCGATGTCCGGGTTGGCGACCAGTTCGACGGCTGGGGGCGTACCACCTTCGGTCTTTTTGATCTTCTGTACGGCTGTCGTGGCCGGCCGGAAATCGGCGGGCGCCGCGGACATCACGACGACGTCGGCGCTGCCCGCCGCCTCGACGGTGGCCTTGCGCAGTTCCTCGGTCGTGCCGACCCGGACGACGTCGGCGCCCGCCGGATCGGGCAGTGTGACGTTCGCCGCAATCAGCGTGACGCGCGCCCCACGGGCCACCGCGGAACGCGCCAGCGCGTAGCCCTGCTTGCCGGAGGATCGGTTGCCGAGGAACCGCACCGGGTCGAGCGGCTCGCGGGTGCCGCCCGCGGTGACCACCACGTGCCGGCCGATCAGGTCGGGCTCGGTGTGGCGCAGCACGCGCCGGGCCAGCTCGAAGATCATCGCAGGCTCGGGCAGCCGGCCCTTGCCGGTGTCCGCGCCGGTCAGGCGGCCCACGGCGGGCTCGACGACCACGAAGCCGCGGGCCCTCAGCGTCGCCACGTTGGCCTGGGTGGCCGCGTTCTCCCACATTTCGGTGTGCATCGCGGGTGCGAAGACGACCGGACACGTCGCGGTCAGCAAGGTGTTGGTGAGCAGGTTGTCGGCGATGCCGTGGGCGGCCTTGGCGAGCAGGTCGGCGGTGGCCGGCGCCACCACCACGAGGTCCGCGTGCCGGCCGATGCGCACGTGCGGCACCTCGTGGGCGTCGTCCCACACCTCGGTGGCGACCGGGCGTCCGGAGAGCGCGGCCCAGGTGGGCGCACCGACGAACCTGAGCGCCGCGGCGGTCGGTACGACCTTCACGCCGTGTCCGGACTCGGTGAAGAGCCGGAGCAGTTCGCAAGCCTTGTACGCGGCAATGCCCCCGCAGACGCCCAGTACGACCTCGGTCACAACCAACGCCCCCACAACCAATGGTCCCGCGCCCGGTATCGGGACCGCGGGACCAGGGTAGTTCTCGAGATCAGGGGTTGTCGGTCGCCTCGGCCGTGAGCAGGCCGGCGTTGATCTCACGCATGGCGATCGAGAGCGGCTTCTCCTGGGGCGTGGTCTCGACCAGGGGCCCGACGTACTCCAGCAGGCCCTCACCCAGCTGGCTGTAGTACGCGTTGACCTGGCGGGCGCGCTTGGCCGCGAAGATCACCAACGAGTATTTCGACGAGGTCTTGTCGAGCAGCTCGTCGATCGGCGGGTTGGTGATGCCTTCGGGATTTGCGATGGTTCCCACGAGTTGAAGATCCTTAATGATCGGGCGGCCCTTGTGGTCCGGCCTAGTGATCCGGCGCCTGCGCCGGAGTCAGGTACGACGAACCGAGCAATCCTACCAGCTCGTCCGCGGCCCGTTCGACGAAGTCGTTTACCACGGTGCGGTCGAACTCCTTCTCCGCCGCGAGTTCCTCGTCGGCGTGCGCCAGCCGCCGCCGGATGGTCTCCTCGTCGTCGGTGCCCCGGCCGATCAGGCGGCGCTTGAGCTCGTCGATGCTGGGTGGCGCGAGGAAGACCAGCTGCGCGTCGGGCATAGCGACACGAACCTGGCGGGCACCCTGCAGGTCGATCTTCAAAAGAACGGGCCGGCCCTGTGCGAGCCAGCCCTCCACCTGCGCGCGAGGCGTGCCGTACAAGTTTCCCGCGAACTCCGCCCATTCGAGCAACTGCCCACCGTCGATCAAACGCCGAAATTCGGCCCGATTGACGAAGTGGTAGTGCTCACCGTCGGTCTCATAGTCGCGTTTCTTGCGGGTCGTGACGGATACGGACAGCTTGATCCATGGCGAGCGTGCCCGGATCAGCTCGATCACGCTGTCCTTGCCCACCCCTGAGGGGCCGGACAGGACCGTGAGTCGGGCTGCCGGGCGCGCGTCGTCATCCATGCTCACGGCTCATTCCTACACGAGCCGACGAGTCAGTTCGCAGCGAACTCCCCCAGGAGGGCCTTCCGCTGCTGCTCGCCCAGACCGCGCAGACGACGGCTCTCAGCGATCTTCAGCTTCTCCATGATCTGCTGGGCCCGGATCTTGCCGATGCCCGGCAGCGCCTGGAGCACGGCCGAAACTCTCAGCTTGCCGACGACGTCGTCGCGTTCGGCACGGTCCAGCACGGCGGCGAGGGTGGTCTTGCCAGACTTGAGCTGATCCTTCAGCTCGGCCCGGGCCTTGCGAATCTCCGCGGCCTTCTCCAGCGCTGCAGCGCGCTGCTCGGGGCTCAGTGACGGGAGCGGCACCAGTTCTCCTCAGGTCCCTTACGCGGCGGTAGTCAATACCGGCGCTTTAAGTGAAACGTGGTGTGCCAGGGAACCAAAGGGGCATGTGGTTCCCGGCGAGTCGGAAAACTAGCGGTCAACGGCGGTTTCGGCAACGTGGGGGTACCCCTCGATCACCTCCGGCGGGCCCTGCTAAGCAGGCCGTTTCACCCGAGCACGGCTCGGCACGCGTCCGCCGCGCGCTGCGCCGAAGCCCGCAGCGAGGCCATGTCGGGACCGGCCGAGAGGACCTCCCGGGAGTACGACGGAAGCACCTTTTGCAGACTTTCACCGAAGATCGTCCGGAGCTGATCCGGGGTTCCGCCCTGCGCGCCGAGGCCCGGAGCTAGCAGCGGGCCGTTCACCTTGGACAGGTCATGACCGGTGTCGCCAATGGTGGCTCCAACCACGAGCCCGATGTTGCCAAGCGGGCTAGCACCCGCATTGACCTGGGAAATCTCGTCGATAACCGTCTGCGCGACGGTCCGGCCGTCCGCCGTCGCGGCATGCTGGACGGTCGCTCCCTCCGGGTTGGAGGTGAGCGCGAGGACGAAGACTCCGCCGCCGTGCGCGGCCGCCGCGTCGAACGCGGGCCGCAAAGATCCGACGCCGAGATAGGGACTCACCGTGATCGCGTCGGCACACAACGGGCTCGCCGGATCCAGGTAGGCGCCGGCGTACGCGGCCATCGTCGAGCCGATGTCGCCGCGCTTCACGTCCAGCAGGATGATCGTTCCGGCGGCCCGCGACTGTCGGATAGTTGACTCAAGAATGTGGATGCCACGTGACCCAAATCTCTCAAAAAACGCCGACTGCGGCTTCAGCACGGCCACCCGATCGGCCAGTGCCTCGACGACCGTAAGGGCGAACCGTTCCAGGCCGGCCACGTCGTCATCGAGTCCCCACCGGGACAGCAGAGCCGGGTGCGGATCGATGCCTACGCACAGCGGCCCACGGTCGATGACGACCCGGTGGAGGCGTTCTCCGAAGGTCTCCATCCCCAGTCTTCCCTCTTTCGTGTCAGGTCGCGGACACCGCGGCGGCGATTCCCCGGGTAATGCGTGCGACGTCGGCGTCGTCCGTCACGTACGGCGGCATGGTGTAGATCAGATTTCGGAACGGCCGCAGCCAGACACCCGCGGACACCGCGGCAGTGGTGGCGGCGGCGAGGTCGACAAGGTGATCCATCTGGACCACCCCGATGGCGCCCAGCACGCGCACGTCCGCTACGCCCGGCGCGGCCCGCAGCGGCTCGAGGCCGTCCCGTAGGCCGGCTTCGATACGCCGTACCCCGGCCGCCCAATTCCCGGCCCGCAGCAGCCCGATGGAGGCGTTCGCGACGGCACAGGCGAGCGGGTTGCCCATGAAGGTGGGGCCGTGCGCCAATCCGGCACCCTCGCCCGAAGAGATGGCCGCGGCCACCGCCGGCGTGCAAAGGGTGGCGGCCAGGGTCAGATATCCCCCGGTCAACGCCTTTCCGAGACACATGATGTCGGGCGTGACGCGGGCCTGATCGGCGGCGAAGAACGAACCGGTACGCCCGAAGCCGGTGGCGATCTCGTCGAAGATCAGCAGAACACCGTGCTTCTCGGTGACCTCCCGGAGCACTCTCAGGTATGCCGGGTCATGGAACCGCATACCGCCGGCGCCCTGCACCACCGGCTCGACGATGACCGCGGCCAGTTCGTCGGCGTGCTTCGACACCATCTCGGTCAGCTCGACCGCGTAGGCCTCGTCGAAGCCGGCCGGCGGCAGCCCGGCGAACACCTGGGCGGGCAGCACGCCGGTCCAGAGCGAGTGCATACCGCCGTCCGGGTCGCAGACGCTCATCGGGTGGAACGTGTCACCGTGGTAGCCGCCCCGCCAGGTGCCCAGCTTCTGCCGTTCCGGCCGGCCCAGGGCGCGCTGCGCCTGCAGGGCCATCTTGATCGCCACCTCGACGGCGACTGAGCCGGAGTCACAGAGGAACACGTGTTCCAGACCGCCCGGGGCCAGCTGGACCAAGGTGCGGGCCAGTTCGACGGCGGGGGCATGGGTGAGCCCTCCGAACATGACGTGGCTCATCCGGCCCGCCTGGTCCCGCAGCGCGGCATCCAGCACCGGGTGCCGGTAGCCGTGGATCGCCGCCCACCAGGACGACATTCCGTCGACGAGCTCGCGCCCGTCGGCCAGCCGCAGGCGGACACCTTTCGCGCTCTCCACCACGTAGGGCTCGCGGCGGCCGGGCATCGGCCCGTACGGATGCCAGACGTGCGCCCGATCGAGGATCAGGAGCTCGTCGGCGTTCATGCCCGGTCCTGGGCCTCGACCGGGTGGTGGGCCTGGGCAACGGCCTTCACCAGGGCCGGCCCGCGGTAGATGAACCCGGAGTAGAGCTGCACCAGCGAGGCACCCGCGTCGAACAACCGTGCGGCGTCATCCGGATCCATGACCCCGCCGACGCCGATGATCGGCAATGCGCCGCCGGTCTCCTCATGGACGAAGCGCACCACCTTCCGGGCCCGCTCGGTCAGCGGCCGCCCGGACAGCCCGCCGGCTTCGGCCGCGCGCGCCTGGTCGGCCGCCGCCAGCCCGTCCCTGCTCAGGGTCGTGTTCGTCGCGATCACGCCGGCCGCACCCCGCGCCAGGCACACCTCGAGCAGCTCCGCAATGGCCGGCTCGGTCAGATCCGGTGCGATCTTCACCAGGACCGGCGTCCTGCCGACCAGCGCGCCGAGCAACGACGCGAGCGCCGACTTGTCCTGCAGGGACCGCAGCCCGGGCGTGTTCGGCGAGGAGACGTTGACCGCGATGTAGTCGGCGTGCCTCCGCAGCGCGTTGTAGGACGTCAGGTAGTCGTCGACTGCCTCGTCCAACGGGGTGATCTTGGACTTGCCGAGCGAGATGCCGAGGGGATAGCCGAGCCGGTCGAGCCGGTCGAGCCGGGTCGCGAGCGCGGCCGCGCCCTCGTTGTTGAAGCCCATCCGGTTGATGATCGCTTCGCTGTCCCGGAGCCGGAACAGGCGCGGCTTTTCGTTGCCGGATTGCGCGTGCGCGGTCACCGTGCCGACCTCGACGAAGCCGAAGCCCAGGGCAGGCCAGACGGGTAGCGCCAGGCCGTTCTTGTCCATCCCGGCGGCCAGCCCGACCGGATTCGGGAATCGCACGCCGAAGACCTCGACCGGCCTGGCCACGGCGTACCGGCTGCGCAGCAGCGCCCGGGACCGGGTGCCTAGCCGGGCCAGGTGCCGGAGGGTGAACTCGTGCGCCCTCTCCGCGTCACCACCGCCCACCCGGAACAGAACCGGACGGACAATGCTTTCGAACAAGGTCACCGTGGCTCTCCCGAAACCGCGGTGCCGTCCGGGTGCGATGGGCGAAGCGCGGTCACTCGGCCCTCCGCAGCGATGCGTGCAGCTCCTGCAGCGGCCGTACCGTCATGTCGCCGCGCATGAGCGCCTCGATGCCCATCACCGCCGCTGCCGCGCCCGGCACCGTGGTGATGCTGGGGATGTCCGCGGTGACCGCCGCGCTGCGCAGCTCGTAGCCGTCGGAACGGGCGCTCGCTCCGGACCCCTGCGGCGTGTTGATGATCAGCGCGATCTCGCCGGCCGCGATCAGCGCGATCGCGTTCTGACCCGGACTCTCGAAGTGCTTGGGCACGATGTCGCACTCGATGCCGTGCCGCCGCAGCACCTCGCCGGTGCCGACGGTGGTGACGATCGTGAAGCCGAGGTCGGCCAGCCGCTTGATCGGGAAGATCATCGAACGCTTGTCCCGGTTGGCCACCGAGACGAAGATCTTGCCACTGGTCGGCAACGACCCATACGCGGCCGCCTGTGACTTGGCGAACGCCTGCCCGAAACCCGCGTCGATGCCCATCACCTCACCGGTTGACTTCATCTCCGGGCCCAGCAGACTGTCCACCCCCTGACCGGCCGGGGTACGGAACCGCTTGAACGGCAGCACCGCCTCCTTGATCGCGATCGGCGCGGCGTCCGGCGTCGAGCCGCCGTCTCCCGTGGCGAGCAGGAGGCCCTCGTCACGCAGCTCCTTGATGGTCGCGCCGAGCATGATCCGGGCGGCCGCCTTGGCCAGCGGGACCGCGGTCGCCTTGGACACGAACGGCACGGTCCGCGACGCCCGTGGGTTCGCCTCGAGGACATAGAGGGTGTCGTCCTTGAGGGCGTACTGCACGTTGAGCAGGCCGCGGACGCCGATCCCCCGCGCGATCGCCTCGGTGTACCGCCGCACCTCCGCGAGATGCGGCCGAGCCAGGGTGACCGGCGGCAGCGAGCAGGACGAGTCACCCGAGTGGATGCCGGCCTCCTCGATGTGCTCCATCACACCGCCCAGGTAGACCTCGCCGTGGGCATCGCAGAGGGCGTCCACGTCGATCTCGATCGCGTCGTCCAGGAACCGGTCGACCAGCACCGGGTGGTCCGGCGAGATCTCGGTGGCCCGGTCGATGTACCCGTTCAGCGTCGGCTCGTCGTAGACGATCTCCATGCCACGGCCACCCAGCACGTACGACGGCCGGACCAGCACCGGGTAGCCGATCTCGTCGGCGATCGCCTTGGCCTCCTCGAACGAGGTCGCGGTGCCGTGGTCGGGCGACCGCAGCCCGGCCTTGGCGAGCACTGCGCCGAACAGGCCGCGGTCCTCGGCCAGATCGATCGACTCCGGCGAGGTGCCGACGATCGGGACGCCGGCCGCCTTGAGCCGGTTCGCCAGGCCGAGCGGTGTCTGGCCGCCGAGCTGCACGATCACGCCGACCACGCCGGGACCGCCGGCCGCCCGGCCGGACGAGTCCTCGGCATGGAACACCTCGAGGACGTCCTCGAAGGTGAGCGGTTCGAAGTAGAGCCTGTCGGCCGTGTCGTAGTCGGTGGACACCGTCTCCGGGTTGCAGTTGACCATGACCGTCTCGAAGCCGGCCGAGCCTTCCGGGCCGGCATGCCGCGCCGAAGGAGCAGAGCGCAACGCCATCACCGCGTGCACGCAGGAGTAGTCGAACTCGATGCCCTGTCCGATGCGGTTCGGACCGGAGCCGAGGATCAGCACCTTGGGCCGTGCCGACGCCGTGACCTCGGTCTCCTCGTCGTACGTCGAGTAGTGGTAAGGCGTGTTGGCCTCGAACTCCGCCGCACAGGTGTCGACGGTTTTGTAGACCGGCCGGACGCCGAGCCGGTGCCGCAGCGTCCGCACGCCGTCCTCGCCGGCGAACTCGGGCCGCAGCGCGGCGAGCTGGCGATCGGACAGCCCGGCCCGCTTGGCCCGGCGCAGCAGTGCCGCGTCGAGCACCGGCGCGTCGAGGACGTCCGCGCGTAGGTCCACCAGTGCCTTGATCTCGTCCAGGAACCAGGGGTCGATACCGCCGCTCGCCTCGTGCACCTGCTCGACGGTGGCACCGAAGCGCAGCGCCCGCTCAACGGTGTAGAGGCGACCGTCGTGCGGGACCCGCAGCGCCGACAGCGCCTCCTCCGCCGTCGAGGTGTCGGTGGTGGTCCAGAAGCCGGCCGCCCGGGTCTCCATCGACCGCATCGCCTTGTTCAGCGCCTCGGCGAAGTTGCGACCCAGGCTCATCGCCTCGCCGACCGATTTCATCGTGGTGGTCAGCTCGGGATCCGCGCCGGGGAACTTCTCGAACGCGAACCGCGGGATCTTCACCACCACGTAGTCGAGAGCCGGCTCGAAGGCGGCCGGCGTCTTCAGCGTGATGTCGTTCGGGATCTCGTCGAGCGTGTAGCCGATGGCCAGCTTGGCGGCGATCTTCGCGATCGGGAAGCCGGTGGCCTTCGACGCCAGCGCGGACGAGCGGGACACCCGCGGGTTCATCTCGATCACGACCAAGCGGCCGTCGTCCGGATTGACCGCGAACTGGATGTTGCAGCCTCCGGTGTCCACGCCGACCTCGCGGAGCACGGCGATGCCGAGGTCACGCAGCCGCTGGTACTCCCGGTCGGTGAGGGTCATCGCGGGCGCGACGGTGACGCTGTCGCCGGTGTGCACGCCCATCGGATCGACGTTCTCGATCGAGCACACCACGACGACGTTGTCGTGCTTGTCGCGCATCAGCTCGAGCTCGTACTCCTTCCAGCCGAGCACGCTCTCCTCGATCAGCACCTCGTGCACCGGCGAGGCGGACAGGCCGGCGCCGGCGATGCGCTCCAGATCCTCGGAACTGTGCGCCATGCCGGACCCGAGACCGCCCATGGTGAACGACGGCCGGATGACCACCGGAAGGCCCAGATTCTCGGCGGTGGCACGGACCTCGTCCATCGAGTGACATACCCGGGACCGCGGCGTCTCGCCGCCGGCGCGGGCCACGATGTCCTTGAAGAGCTGCCGGTCCTCGCCGCGGCGGATCGCGTCGATGTTGGCGCCGATCAGCTCGACGCCGAACTTCTCCAGGACACCGCTCTCGTGCAGGGCGACGGCGGTGTTCAGCGCGGTCTGCCCGCCAAGCGTGGGCAGGATGGCGTCCGGCCGTTCCCGGGCGATGATCAGCTCGACGAACTCGGGCGTGATCGGCTCGACGTAGGTGGCGTCGGCGAACTCGGGGTCCGTCATGATCGTCGCTGGATTCGAGTTGACCAGCGAGACGCGCAGGCCTTCGGCGCGGAGCACCCGGCACGCCTGGGTGCCGGAGTAGTCGAATTCGCAGGCCTGCCCGATGACGATCGGCCCGGAGCCGATCACCAGGACGTGCTGCAGATCAGAGCGTTTGGGCATCAGGCAGGCCCCTTCTCGGCGAGCTCCACGCTGGGCCGGCTCTTTCGTTCCACGAGCTCCACGAACCGGTCGAACAGGTAGTCCGCATCGTGCGGGCCGGCCGCCGCCTCCGGGTGGTACTGGACCGTGAACGCGGGCACATCGCGCGCCCGCAGTCCTTCCACCACGTTGTCGTTGAGGCACACATGGCTGACTTCGACGCCGCCGAAGTCGGTGTCGATCACGGTGTTCAACGGCGCGTTCACGGCGAATCCGTGGTTGTGGCTGGTTACCTCGACCTTGCCGGTGGTCTTGTCGAGTACCGGCTGGTTGATGCCGCGGTGCCCGTAGCCCAGCTTGTATGTGCCGAACCCGAGTGCCCGCCCGAGGATCTGGCTGCCGAAGCAGATCCCGAACAGCGGCACCTCCCGGCGCATCACCTCCCGCGCCAGGGCGACCGGGTGGTCGGCCGTGGCCGGATCGCCGGGCCCGGGTGAGAAGAAGACGGCGTCGGGGCTCACCGCGAGCAACTCCTCCACAGTGGAGGCCGCCGGAAAGATGTGCGTCCGTACGCCGCGCGCGGCGAGCCGGCGGGCGACGTTGCGTTTGATGCCGAGGTCTACCGCGGCGACGGTGTAGCGGTGCTCGCCGACGGCGTCGACCGTGTACGAGGCCGCCGTGGTGACCTCAGCGGACAGGTCGGCACCGGCCATGGGCGGCTGCGCCAGAACCCGCTCGCGCAGTGAGACCGGATCCAGATCGACCGAGGACACACCGGCCCGCATCGCGCCGCGTGCCCGAAGATGTCGCGTCAGCGCACGCGTGTCGATGCCGCTGATTCCGACGATTCCCTCGGTCGCCAGCCGGTCGGCGAGGGACGCGGACGACCGCCAGTTGGACGGCCTCCGGGCGGGATCGCGGACCACATAGCCCGCCACCCAGATCCGGGACGACTCGTCGTCATCGTCATTGACCCCGGTGTTCCCGATGTGCGGAGCGGTCTGCACCACCACCTGCTTGTGATACGACGGGTCGGTCAGCGTCTCCTGATATCCGGTCATGCCGGTGGTGAACACCGCCTCGCCGAAGGTTTCGCCCACCGCGCCGTACGCGGACCCGCGAAAGGTCCGCCCGTCCTCGAGCACCAGGATCGCCTCGGGGATCGCTCCGGTCATTTCACGGCCTTTCCGTCGAGGACCGTCGGCTCGCCCCGGAGGAAGGTCGCAACGATGCGGCCGGGCAGGGTCATGCCCGCGTACGGCGTGTTGCGGCCGCGGCTGGCCAGCTCGGACGGCTCGACGACACGGCGGGCGGACGGGTCCACCAACGTGAGGTTGGCCGGCGCGCCGACCACGAGATCGGGACCGTGACCGGCCAGCCCGGCGATCCGGGCCGGTGTGCGGGACATCCGTTCGGCGATCAGCTCCCATCTCTCGCCGAACACCGAGAGCACCACCGGCAGGGCGGTCTCGAGTCCGACCATGCCGGGACGGGCGTACGCCCACTCGCACTCCTTGTCCTCGACCGCGTGCGGGGCGTGGTCGGTGGCGACGATGTCGATCACACCTTCGATCAGCGCCCCCCGCAAGGCGAGGACGTCGGTCTGCGTCCGCAGCGGCGGATTGACCTTGAAGACCGGGTCGTAACTGGTCGCCAGGTCGTCGGTGAGCAGCAAGTGGTGGGGCGTGACCTCGGCGGTGACCCGTACCCCCCTCGCCTTCGCCTGGCGGAGGACCTCCACCGAGCCGGCGGTGGACACGTGACAGATGTGCAGGCGGCTGCCGACATGCTCCGCCAGGAGCACGTCGCGCGCGATGATCGCCTCCTCCGCGACGGCCGGCCAGCCGGTCAGGCCGAGCCGTGTGGACACCTCGCCCTCGTGCATCTGCGCGCCTTCGGTGAGCCGTGGCTCCTCGGCGTGCTGGGCGATGACGCCGTCGAAGGCCTTCACGTACTCCAGCGCCCGGCGCATCAGGCGGGGATCGGCGACGCAGCTGCCGTCGTCGGAGAAGATCCGCACGTTCGCCGCGGAGGTGGCCATCGCACCCAGCTCGGCGAGTTGCCGGCCGGCCAGCCCGACGGTGACTGCGCCGATCGGCTGCACGTCGACCAGTCCAGCTTCACGACCGAGCCGCCAGACCTGCTCGACCACGCCGGCGGTGTCCGCGACCGGGGACGTGTTGGCCATCGCGCAGACCGCCGTGTACCCGCCGACCGCCGCCGCGCGCGAACCGGTCTCCACCGTTTCGGCGTCCTCCCGGCCCGGTTCGCGCAGATGGGTGTGCAGGTCGACCAGCCCGGGCAGCGCGACAAGACCGTCCGCGTCGATGGTTTCGAAGCCGGAACCGGACTCGACGAGAACGCCGTCACGGAGGAATAGATCCGTCGGCGCGGCACCGAGCAGGGAAACGCTCTTGATGCGGTACGCGGTCATGCCGTGCCTTCCTTTCGCCGGCCTCGCCCGGTGCGGTCCGTCATGCCGTGCCTACCTTTCGCATGCCCTTCTGGCCCTCCGGTTTCGCTCGTGCAGTCGGTCACGCCTTGCCCCCGAGCAGCAGGTACAGGACCGCCATCCGGGCGCTGACACCGTTCGCGACCTGTTCGACGATCGTGGAACGGGACGAGTCCGCCACCTCCGGCGCGATCTCCATGCCCCGGTTCATCGGTCCGGGGTGCATCACGATCGCGTGCTCGGGCAGCTTCCTCATGCGCGGCACGTCGAGTCCGTAGCGGCGGCTGTATTCCCGGGCGGACGGGAAGAAGCTGTCCTGCATCCGCTCGGTCTGCACCCGCAGCATCATCACGACGTCCGAGTCGGCCAGAACGCTATCGAGGTCGTACGACACTTTCGGTCCGGCCGGCTCACCGGTGGACGACGCCAGCGCGGCCGCGATGTCCATGGGGATCAGCGTCGGTGGCCCGACCAGTGTGACCCGCGCGCCGAGCGTGGTCAGGAGCAGGACGTTGGACCGGGCCACCCGGCTGTGCAGGACGTCCCCGACGATCGCGACGTTCAGCCCGGCGATCTTCCCAAGGCGGCTGCGCATCGTGTACGCATCCAGCAGCGCCTGCGTCGGGTGCTCATGTGTGCCGTCGCCGGCGTTGATCACCGAGCCGTCCACCCAGGCCGAGAGCCGATGCGGCGCGCCGGCCGCCGGATGCCGGATGACCACGGCGTCCGCGCCCATTGCCTGCAGGGTCAGCGCGGTGTCCTTCAGGCTCTCGCCCTTCGACACGCTGGAGCCCTTGGCGGAGAAGTTGATGACGTCCGCGGAGAGCCGCTTCGCAGCGGCCTCGAAAGAGATCCGGGTACGGGTGGAGTCCTCGTAGAACAGGTTGACCACCGTACGTCCCCGCAGTGTGGGCAGCTTCTTGACCTCGCGGCCGGCCAGCGCGGCCATCTCCGCCGCGGTGTCCAGGATCAGGGTGGCGGTGTCCGCGTCCAGGTCCGCCGCCGATCGCAGATGCTTGATCATTTACCGCCTCCGGTCAGTTTGACCTCGTCCACGCCGTCGGTCTCGGCAAGCGACACCCGGACGCTCTCGGTCTGTGCGGTGGGGATGTTCTTACCGACGTAGTCGGCGCGGATCGGCAGCTCCCGGTGGCCGCGGTCGACAAGCACGGCGAGCTGCACCGAGCCGGGCCGGCCGACGTCGTTGATCGCGTCCAGTGCGGCCCGGACCGTGCGTCCGGAGAACAGTACGTCGTCGACGAGGATGACCCGGCGGCCGTCGATGCCGCCGCCCGGGATCTCGGTCTTGCCGAGCGCACGGGTGGCGTGCAGCCGCAGGTCGTCGCGGTAGAGCGTGATGTCCAGCGCACCGACCGGCACGTCGATGCCTTCGAATGCGTGGATGCGTGCGGCCAGGCGCTTCGCGAGTGGTACACCGCGGGTGGGGATGCCGAGAAGGACCGTTCCGACCGCGCCGGAGGTCTTCTCCAGAATCTGATGCGCGATCCGGTCGACGACCCGATGCAGGTCGGATCCGGTAAGAATGATCTTGCTACCGGTATCGAGGTTCGTGGCGTCTGCCCGTGGGTATGCCACGGCGGACCTCCTTCCCCGCCTCACGGGACGGGTCGTTAAAGGACGTCGGTTTTCGCTCGGCCCCGGTGGCCCCGGGCCGGGCGGCTGACGCTACGTTACCAGCGGATGCGGCGATGACCATGGTGACGTGGCCGACCTCGTCGGGGGGAGAAATGTGGGCAAGTTTCACACCTGTCCCTGAGTCATCAGTAACCAGCACTTGACCAAAGTTCACAACGGCCGTACCGTCACGCTGCGTAGCGATCGCGGAGGAAGAACCCTCCGGGCCAGCACAGTACTGGGAGTGTCCGAATGCCGTCTGAGTACGCCAAGTCGTTGGGCGCTCGCCTGCGCTCCATCCGCCAGCAGCAGGGATTGTCCCTGCAGGGCGTGGAAGAGAAGTCGAACGGCCGGTGGAAGGCCGTCGTGGTGGGATCGTACGAGCGCGGCGACCGCGCGGTCACCGTCTCTCGTCTGGCCGAATTGGCCGATTTCTACCGCGTGCCCGTCTCGGAGCTACTGCCCGACGGCAGCGGCGTCCGCCTCGAGGCCACCAACAAGATCGTGCTCGACCTGGAGAAGCTGTACGACACCACCGGCGAAGATCTCGCCTACGTGGCGCGGTACGCCCGGGCCATCCAGCAGCAGCGCGGCGACTACAACGGGCGGGTCCTCTCGATCCGCGCCGACGACCTGCGCGCGCTGGCGATCGTGTATGACATCTCACCATCCGGCCTGATCGAGCGGCTGACCGAGCAGGGTGTGCTGGTCGCCGACCCGCGGGCGTTCTTCGCGTCCTGACCGGCGACACGACCGAGCACCCCCGAAGGGCCCGCCGCGCAGGCGGGCCCTTCGCATGTCCTCGGCGCGGTCGGCCACCCGTTAAGCCGGATCGCCGCCGTGTCGCCGATTGATATTCGACGTTGCCCTACCGCCGGCGCAACGTCGGCCGGCAGCCCACCCGTGCGACCAGAACCGCGAGGATCTGCCCGGGCGTCACCGCGACCCGGCCGGTGACCTCGGCGCCCCGCCGGCCCGGTTCTCATTAGGACTTCCGGGTGGGCTGGACCGGCACGGATGTTCCTGGGAGGAAGTCTTAGGTCGGCGAACTGGCACTTCCTGGGAGGAAGTCTCGGGTCCCTGGAGGGCACTGATCTTCCTGGGAGGAAGTCTCGGGTCTCTGGAGGGCACAGATGTTCCTCGGAGGAAGCCTCGGTGTCGACGGCAGCCGAGAACTGACCCGCTCTGGAAGTTGCGCGTCGGAAAAGGGGTCCGTGTTTCTGGCGTCCTTGACAGCCTCGGATCACTGGAGGGCACAGATGTTCCTGGGAGGAAGCCTCAACCCCCAGGACCGGCACGGATGCTCCTCGGAGGAAACCTCGGGCCCCTGGACCGGCACGGATCCTCCTCGGAGGAAACCTCGAGCCCCAGGACCGGCACGGATCCTCCTCGGAGGAAACCTCGAGCCCCTGGACCGGCACGGATCCTCCCCGGAGGAAACCTCGAGCCCCAGGACCGGCACGGATCCTCCTCGGAGGAAGCCTCGGGTCACTGGATTCGCACGGATGTTCCTCCCAGGAGAATCGGGTCCCCTCACGAAGATCGGGTAAAACCACGAAGATCGGGTGTTCACGATGATCGGAGCGGTCACGACCACCGGGGCGCTCATGAAGATCGAGGCGCTCACGAACGGGCTCGGTTCACGATGATCGGAGCGGTCACGAAGATCGGAGCGGTCACGAACGGGCTCGGTTCACTGGGATCAGGGTGCTCACGCACACTCAGCGGGCGGCGAACTCCGCTATCCGGCCGAGGACTCCGTTGAGGAAACGCGGACTGTCGTCTGTGGACATCTGCTTGGCAAGCTCGACCGCCTCGGTGATCGCGACCGGGTCGTCGATCTCGGCAACGTACAGCAGCTCGTACACCGCTATCCGGGCCAGGTTGCGGTCGATCACCGGCATGCGTCCCAGGGTCCAGCCCTCGGCGTAGCTGGCGATCAGCTCGTCGATCCGGTCCTGGTGCTTCGCGATGCCCTCGACCAGCATTTCGGTGTAATCCATGTGGTCGGGACGTGGCTTCTCGATGCGCTCGCGATAGACGGCCATGACCTCGCCCAGCGGCCGGTCACGGAGATCCGCCTCGTACAGCACGTCGAGCGCCCTCTTGCGCGCCTTGCGGCGCGCCGGCATCTGCGTCTTCGGACCCTCGGCCATCGGTCAGCTACGGCCGAGGTAGCGGCCGTCGCGGGTGTCGACCTTGATCTTCTCTCCGGTGGTGATGAACAGCGGGACGTTGACCGTCGCGCCCGTCTCCATCGTGGCCGGCTTGGTGCCGCCGGTGGACCGGTCGCCTTGCACGCCCGGCTCCGTGTATGTCACCTCGAGGAACACGCTGGTCGGCAGCTCGATGTAGAGCGGGACACCCTCGTGCGTGGCGACCGTGGCTTCGGCCTCGGGCAACAGGTAGTTCGCCGCCTCGCCCACCGTGCCACCGGGCACGTGGATCTGGTCGTAGGTGTCCAGATCCATGAAGACGTAATCGTCGCCGTCCTGGTAGAGGTACTGCATCGTGCGCTTGTCCACGGTCGCCGTGTCGACCTTGGTGCCCGCGTTGAAGGTCTTGTCCACCACCTTTCCGGACAGCACGTTCTTCAGCGTGGTGCGCACGAACGCGCCGCCCTTGCCCGGCTTGACGTGCTGGAACTCCACGACGGCCCACAACTCGCCGTCGAGGTTGAGCACCAGGCCGTTCTTCAGGTCGTTGGTGGAAGCCATGTCCTGCCTTGTGTTCGACGCATTCGGTGACCGGCGAAGTCTACCGGCGTGTCGCCCCGAGCTGCTAACCGGGGCATTTCCGGACCGGCCGCTGCGCCGTGGAGCACATCGACCCGGGTCGTCACCTGGCCACCTCGTTCATGTAGGCCCGCCCGAGCAGATCGTCGTCCGGTCCCTCCAGGATGCCGGGTTCACCGAGGCCGTCGAGGACCACGAACCGCAGAGTGTCCGCCCTCGCCTTCTTGTCGACCCGCATCGCCGCCAGCAACTCCGGCCATGCGTCGGCACGGTACGACGTGGGCAGCTTGAGAAGGTCGAGCACCGCGCGGTGGCGGGCGGCGGTCCGGTCGTCGAGCCGCCCCGACAACCGGGACAGCTCGGCGGCGAAGACCAGGCCGACCGCGACCGCGTGACCGTGCTTCCAGGCGTACCGCTCGTGCTTCTCAATCGCGTGACCCAGCGTGTGGCCGTAGTTCAAGATCTCCCGGAGTCCCGATTCCCGCAGGTCGGCGCCCACCACGCGGGCCTTGACCAGGATCGCCCGCTCGAGGAGTTCGCGCAGCGTCGCGCTGGCCGGGTCGACCGCCGCGATCGGTTCGGCCTCGATCAGCTCCAGGATCGCCGGATCCGCGATGAAGCCGCATTTGACGACCTCGGCCAGGCCCGCGGCCACGTCGTCGGCCGGAAGCGTGTCCAGCATGTCCAAGTCGCACAGCACACCGGAGGGGGGATGGAAAGCGCCGACCAGGTTCTTGCCGGCCGCGATGTTCACACCGGTCTTGCCGCCAACGGCCGCGTCGACCATGCCCAGAAGCGAGGTGGAGACCGGCACCCAACGGACACCCCGCAGCCAGCAGGCCGCGACGAACCCCGCCAGGTCGGTCACCGCTCCGCCGCCGACACCGACCACCACATCGGTACGAGTGAACTTCGCGGCACCCAGTCGGTCCCAGCACCGGGCGGCCACCTCGACCGACTTTCCCGCCTCGGCGTCCGGCACCTCGATGAGCAGCGGGTTGGGGACGCGTTCGGTGATCCGTGCGGCCGCCTCTCTGAGCGGTCGTGCGAAGAGCACGGCGGTCTGCGCGGCGCCCTCGATGAGTTCTGGCAGGGCGCCGGCAAGATCGCGACCTACCAGTACGTCGTACGGCCGGTCACCGGCCACAGGGATGCGGGTAGTCACGCGCCGACCCTATCGGCGGCGTTTTCGAAGTACGCGAGGAGCCCGTCATCCGACCGGTCCGGGGCCTGCGAGGCCGCCTGAGCCGGCCCGGCCGGCTGATCAGTCGGTCTTGAGCAGCGCCGCGACTTCGGCTGCGATCTCTTCGGGCGTACGCGCGTCGGTGGCGATCGTGTGCGTGGCGACTTCGGCGTAAAGCGGCCGCCGCTGCTCCAACAGGAACTTGAGCGTCGCCCGCGGGTTGACGCTGAGCAGCGGCCGGCCGACGCCGAGGCCGACTCGCTTCACGGCGTCGGTCAACTCCACCGACAGGAACACCACCGTGTGCGATGCCAAGGCGGCGCGCGTGCCCTGGTGCAGGATCGCGCCGCCGCCGAGCGCCAGCACGCCGTCGAAGGACTTCAGGGCCGACCCGATCGCCGCCACCTCCAGTTCCCGGAAGGCGGCCTCACCGTCGTCGAAGAAGATATCCGGGACGGGCTTCCCGGCGGTCGCTTCGATCAGCGCGTCCGTGTCGGCGAACGGCACGTTCAACAGCTCGGCCACCGCGTGCCCGACCGTGGTCTTGCCCGCTCCGGGCGGCCCGACCACCACTGCGATGGGCGCCGTCATCGGATCGGCAGGCTGTCGAGGTAACCGGCCAGATTGCGGCGCATCTCGCCGACTGAGTCGCCGCCGAACTTCTCGGTCGCCGCCTCGGCCAGCACGAGCGCGACCATCGCCTCGGCAACCACCGCGCCGGCCGGCACCGCGCACACGTCGGATCGCTGGTTGATCGCCGTGGCCGGTTCCCCGGTCGTGACGTCGACGGTCTGCAGGGCACGGTTCAGCGACGAGATCGGCTTCATCGCCGCGCGGACCCGCAGGTTCTCGCCGTTGGTGATGCCGCCCTCGAGGCCGCCCGCACGATCGGTGACCCGCCGTACGCCCTCCGGCGTCGCGATGATCTCGTCGTGCGCTACCGAACCGCGGGACCGGGCCTGGGTGAAGCCGTCGCCGATCTCCACGCCCTTGACCGACTGGATGGACATCAGCGCGGTGGCCAGCCGGGCGTCCAGCTTGCGGTCCCACTGGACATGCGAGCCGAGACCCGGGGGTACGCCGTACGCCAGCACCTCGACGATCCCACCGAGCGTGTCCGCGTCCTTTTTCGCCGCATCGACCTCGGCGACCATCCGGGCGCTTGCCTCCGGGTCGAGGCAGCGCAGCGGGTCGGCGTCGATCTTGTCCGCGTCCGCCGGCGTCGGGATGAGACCCACCTTGGCGGTGACCGAGCCCAGCTCGATGACGTGTGACACCACCTCGATGCCGAGCCCTTGCCGGATCATCGCCTTGGCGACCACGCCGACCGCGACCCGGGCGGCGGTCTCCCGGGCGCTGGCTCGCTCCAGGATCGGGCGAGCGTCGGTGTGACCGTATTTCTGCATGCCGGCGAGGTCGGCGTGGCCGGGCCGGGGCCGGCTCAGCGGGGCGTTACGCGCCTGGGAGGCCAGCTCGGCCGGGTCGACCGGGTCGGCCGCCATCACCATCTGCCACTTGGGCCACTCGGAATTGCCGATCCGGATCGCGACCGGGCTGCCGAGGGTGACACCGTGTCGTATGCCGCCGATGATCTCGACCTCGTCCCGCTCGAACGACATCCGGGCACCACGCCCGTAGCCGAGGCGGCGGCGTGCCAGGTCGCGGCCGACGTCGTCGCTCGTCACCCGGACACCGGCGGGCACGCCTTCGAGGAGGGCGACGAGCGCCGGGCCGTGAGATTCACCTGCGGTAAGCCAGCGCAACACGGCTCACAGTCTGGCACGCGCCACTCCGCCGTCCCCGACACCCCACGCTCCGTCCCGCCAAGCGGGCTCCCCCCGCCCTCCTCTCCCCGCCCTCCCCGCCTCCCTCCCCGCCCCCCTCCCCCCTCTACACGTATCAGGTCCACCGCTTCCGCGTCCCAGCCGAGCTGGCGGGCACTGCGGAACGTTACCCGGTGGCCGTCGTCGGCGCCGGGCCGACAGGACTCCTGACCGCCATCGGCTTGGCCCGGCACGGCATTCGTTCGGTGGTGCTGACGCAGGATGTCCAGGTATCGCATGGTAGCCGCGCTGCGGTGCTGATCCGGCGGTCAATGGAGATCCTGCACCGCTGCGGCGTGGTCGGCCCCTTCGTTGCCAAAGGTCTGCCCTGGTCGAGCGGCCGATCCTTCTACCGAGGGCAGGAAGTGTACCGCATGGCGATGCCACATGAGGAGGGCCAGCGCTACAAGCCAGCCACGAACGTCCAGCAGCAATACATCGAGGAATACCTTTCTGAGGCCGCTGAGCGGGAGCCGCTGATCGACCTTCGCTGGGGCTCCCGCGTAATCTCGTTCGAGCAGGACAGCGAGGAAGCCCGGCTCGGCGTCGACACGCCGGAAGGTGCCTACACGCTTCGCACGAGCTACGTCGTCGCGGCGGATGGCGGACGCTCGGACCTGCGACGGATCCTGGGCCTGCGCATGGAAGGCCGGGCCTATGCGGGCCGCTTCGTCATCGCTGACATCCGCACCGACCTTCCGTTGCCGACAGAGCGCCTCTGCTACTTCGACCCCGACTGGAACCCGGGCAACAACGTCCTGGTGCACCGCATGCCCGATCAGCTCTGGCGGATCGACTTCCGACTACCGGATGACGAAACTCCAGACCAAGCGCTCGAGCCTGAACTGCTCAAGCAGCGCATCGACCTGACGCTTCGGATGGTTGGCTATCCCATTCCCTGGACGCTGGACTGGGCAACCGTCTACTCAGCGAGTGCGCTCACCCTACCGCGCTATCTGCACGGGCGGCTGGCCTTCGTTGGGGACGCTGCGCATCTCCTGCCGATCTTTGGCGTGCGCGGCGCGAATACGGGTATTCAGGATAGCGACAACCTGGCCTGGAAGCTCGCTTACGTGCTTCGCGGTCTCGGCGGCCCTGGCCTGCTGGAGAGTTACTCGGCCGAGCGCGTGGAGGCGGCACGCGAGATTTGCGAGGAGGCGGGCAAGAGCACCCGGTTCATGACGCCGCCGAGCCGCGGTTACCGTCTCATGCGAGACGCCGCGCTGTCTTTCACCCTCTCGGAGACCTTCACCAAGGACCTGCTGCACTGGCGAACCGCGCGACCCCATGACTATCGTGGTTCCGCGTTGAACAGCGACCTGGAAGCGGACGCGGCCTTCCCGTCGGGGCCCGGCTGCGGGGCACCAGTTCCCGACATGCGGCTGGCGGACGGATCGCACTTGCTCGATCATCTTGGGTCCGCCTTCCACCTGCTCTGCTTCGGGGACGGCCACTCCGCTGGGCTCAGGCATCTGGCCGAAGCTGCGCGGCGCGCCCGGGTTCCCCTCCGCCTCGTGCTGTTGCGGAGCGAGGGAGCTCCGGAAGCGGCGAATTACGACGTGCAGGTCAGGGACACCGGCGGCGAGATCGCGCGCCGCTTCGGCGCTGTGCCGGGCAGCGCTTATCTTGTCCGCCCGGATGGTCACGTCTGCGCGCGCTGGTTGCGCCCGGATCCTTCGGCGCTGGAGCGCGCTCTGGCCATCGCCTGCGCAACCGAGGAGCCGATGGCATGATCCCGGAGATCCCCGTTTCGACGCTCGAGGCGGCGAGCGATCTGATCGCAGAAGCGATCGACAAGGCAGGACCTGAAAAAGAGACCCTGTTCCTCGCCAAGCTGGCGCTCGCCCTGTCGGCCTACCTGAACGACGTTGCCACCGTGCGTATCGCGATAAAGGCCGCCTTGGCTGACCTTGGAGGGAGCGACCGGGCCTGACCGGGAACAAGAGGCGGCCCCCCTGGAACTGAGGATGTCAGTGATTGCTCCGGCATTGTTCGGTAGGCGAGACCGAACTCTTCAGGCTTGGCGACAAACCCGCGCGCCACCCTGACGCCGGCGATGGCGACACGGCGGTTGGTGTCGGTCTCGAGGAAGCGATAGCGGATGATGGGCGGTGTCGCGGGATCGCTGGAGCGGATACGGACCATGCCGGCGCTTTCGGGGCGCTGCACCTGGGTGGACAGGTAGAAGCCGTCCATCCGTAACTCGAGCGCTTGCCATGCGTGCCGCTGATGCCGCCGCCGCCACCGCCGTGCCGCTGCTGCGCCGGTGCCGACGCGAGGGCCTCAGCCGGGGCGTCTTGCGCGCACCAGCCGAAGTGCCACCGGCGCGGTGCAAAGCGCGAACAACGCCGCCACGAGGAAGACCGCGTGCAGCCCGGCCTGCACTGCGAGCAGCCCGAGCAAGGGGCTCGCCAGCCCGATCGCCAGGTCGAGCGAAGCGGTGTAGGCGCCCATCGCCAGCCCGCGCCCCTCGACGGGCGCTCGGCGCACCGCTTCCACGCCGAGCCCCGGATAGACGAGGGAGTAGCCGAAGCCGGTGACGGCGGCGCCGGCGACCGCGAGGGCAGCGGAAGGCGCGAGCCAGAGCAAGGCCTGACCGGCTGCCTCGATCAGCGCGAAGGCGAGCGCGACGCGTGCACCCCCGAACTTGTCGGGCAGCCCGCCGAGGAACAGGCGGGCCGCGATGAAGGCAATGGCGAAGGCGGTGAAGGGCAGCCAGGCCGGGGTCCAGCCGCGCGCGACGAAGAACAGCGTCGCGAAGGCGACCATCGCGCCGAACCCGATGCTGCTGAAGGCGAGCCCAATCCCCGGCAACCAGATCGCACCGGCGACCTGCCGGAACGGCATCCGTCCTCGGCGCAGCGGCGCCACCGGACGCAATCTCGACGCAAGCAGCAGCGTGGCAAGCGGGATCAGCGTCGTGGCCAGCGCCACCGCGAAGAATCCGAACCGCGCGTAGAGTGCGATTCCGAACGGCGCGCCAAGCGCCCATGCCGCATACATGGCCGTACCGATCCAGGCGATGACCTTTCCCGCGCGGCTGGCGCTGACCAGACCGAATCCCCAGGCCATGGCTCCGGTGATGACGAAGCTTTCCGCACCGCCGAGAAGTGCGCGGCCGGCGAGCAGGATTGCCGCCGAGGCGATCGGCGTCGTGACGAAGCCGAGCGAGAGGTGGTAGAGCAGTCCCGCCCCCGTCGCCAGGCAAAGCCCGGCAACGACCGCACGCTTCGCGCCCCGGCTGTCGGCATAATCGCCCGACCAGATCCGCGAGACCAGGGATGCAGCGAACTGTGCCCCGGCAACCAGGCCGACGACGAAGGTGCCGAAACCCAGGCCGTCATGGACATGGAGAGGAAGCACCGGCAAGGCCATGCCGATGACGAGGAATGCGCCGAACACCACCGCCATGATCGGCGCCAGCGTCGCGGCGGCGGATCGCGTTTCACGCCCTTGAGAACGCGGCAGGAAAGCTCGGCCTCTCATCCCTCTCGGCGCATGCCGTTCATCATCAGGGACAGACCTTGATCGCGCCCCGAGCGCGTCAATCGGGGCGCCGATCGGATGCGGTCCGTTCAGGCCCCGATCCCGCCCAAGGCGAGATACTTGATCTCGAGATACTCCTCGATCCCGTGGCGGCTCCCCTCGCGCCCCAGGCCGCTTTCCTTCATCCCCCCGAAGGGAACCTCCGGCGTGGATATCAGGCCTTCGTTGATGCCGACGATCCCGTATTCGAGCGCTTCGGCCACGCGGAAGATGCGGCCGACATCCCTGGCGTAGAAATAGCTGGCCAGACCGAACGGGGTGTCGTTGGCCAGCCGCACCGCTTCCTCCTCCGTGCGGAACTTGAAGAGCGGGGCAACGGGACCGAATGTCTCTTCCCGGAAGATCAACGCCTCTGCCGGGACATCGGACAGCACGGTCGGCTCGAAGAAATTGCCGCCGCGCGGATGGCGCTTGCCGCCGGTGAGGACCTTGGCACCTTTGCCGAGGGCATCGCCGATATGCTCTTCCACCTTGGTCACCGCAGCGCGGTTGATGAGCGGGCCTTGGGTCACGCCCGGCTCCGTCCCGTCGCCCACCATCAGCTGCCCGACCGCGCGCGTGAGCCGCGTGGAGAATTCCTCATAGACCGCGTCCTGAACCAGGATCCGGTTCGCGCACACGCAGGTCTGGCCGGTGTTGCGGAACTTGGACGCCATGACCCCGTCCACCGCCCGGTCCAGATCGGCGTCGTCGAAGACGATGAAGGGCGCATTGCCGCCGAGCTCCATCGAGGTCCTCTTGATGGTGCTGGCGCACTGCTCGAGCAGCGTGCGCCCGACCTCGGTGGAGCCGGTGAAGGAGAGCTTCCGAACCAGCGGATTGCCGGTGAGCTCCCGCCCGGTTTCCGCGGAAGGCCCGGTGATCACGTTGCAGACGCCCTTCGGCATGCCGGCGCGTTCGGCGAGCACCGCCAGCGCAAGCGCCGAGAAGGGGGTCTGGCTGGCCGGCCGGATCACGCCGGTGCAGCCTGCGGCCCAGCCTGGTCCCGCCTTGCGCGTGATCATCGCCGCCGGGAAGTTCCAGGGCGTGATGGCGGCGAACACGCCGATGGGTTCCTTGGTCACCAGCACGCGCCGGCCGGGCATGTTCGGCGGAATTGTCTCGCCGTAGACACGCTTCGCCTCCTCGGCGAACCACTCGAGGAAACCCGCCGCATACGCGATCTCTCCCCGCGCCTCTGCCAGCGGCTTGCCTTGCTCCGCGGTCATGATGGCAGCCAGGTCATCGGCATTCTCGGCCATCAGCTCGCTGATCCTGCGGATGACGGCGCTCCGGTCCTTCGCCAGCATGCTCCGCCACGCCGGGAGAGCGGCGTATGCCGCCTCGATGGCACACCGCGTCTCCGACCTTCCCATCGCCGGCACGCGACCGACCACCTCTCCGGTCGCGGGGTTCTGGACGGCCAGCGTCTCGTCGCTGGCGGCCATCACCCACGCGCCGGCGATGTAGTTCGCCTGCCTGAAGAGAGAGGGATCCCTCAGCGAGAGACTTGTGGGGGTGTCGAGCATGAGGTCATCCCTCGTCTGAAGCGCTCAGCCGCCTTGGCTGCGAAGTCCTGCGATGGGTATCGGAGCGCGGTGCCAGGGCTTCCGATCCCATGATACGGGCTCGCTTATGAGCGGCTCCGTCGGGCGCACGTCAAGCGTGCGTGCCGGATGCCGCCGCCGGCCGATAACATCGGGTCATCGCGAAGCCGCGCCCCCCGCTTGACATGATGTGCCCGCAAGGGATCGCCGCGCCTGCCGGATGCCGTCGCGCCGGGCGCGCCGCCGCGGTCGGTGGTCACCGCCCGTAGATCGCACGCAGGTTGTTGTGACGCCCCTCATAGGCCATCACGATGGGCTTCGGTGTGGCGATCGGCTGCAGCTCGAGGTGGAAGGTGACACCGATGGGGCTGCGCGAGAAGACCGGCTCGATATGCTCTCTGATCGTCTGCATGATCCTGTCCCCGGTCTCCTTCACGACCGCCTCGCTGCGGCCCTCGATGATGCGCAGCATGAAGTACATGAAGGCGTGCTCGTCATGCTTGCCGTCGCCGACCGCGTAGTGGGTGGCGGGAAAGGCCATCACCTTCAGGCCGCCTTCCGGATAGACCTGCCCACCCTGCTCGTCGCGGACCGACAGGAGCGTCTCCGCGAGCTTGCGGCACAGCGCCGTGACGTCCGTCCCGATATTGGCGGTGTACTGGATGACGAGAAGCGGCATGCCGTGTCCTCCGTGGTGCGGCGTGAAGCCGAGTGTGCGGCGCATGCGGGTCCGCGTCGGTGGCGCGCCTGCGGCGAAGCCCCTTGCTATCGCGCAGCGTCCGAGAGGTTCATCGACCTCCCGACCTCCCGCCATTTGGGGATCTCCTGCAGGATGTACTGCCGCAGATCGGCCGGCGGGCCGGTGACCGCATCGAAGACCAGCGTCTCCCTCATCTGGCTCACCACGTCCGGCATCGCCGCGATCCGGTTCATGGCGGCGTTGAGCCGCTCCACGATGCCGGCATCGAGGCCCGCAGGCCCGATCATGCCGTAGAAGGTGAAGTACTCGATGCCCCGCAACCGGATGATGCCCGTTTCCGCGAGCGAAGGCACCGCGGGCAGCAGGTCGAGGCGACGGGAACCGGTGACGGAAATCGCGCGCAAATTTCCGGCGGCAAGCAGGGGCAGCACGGGCTGCACCGTCGTCATCGCGATGTGGATCGCTCCGGCCATCACTTCCCGGGCCACTTCCTGGTCCGACCGGTAGGGCACATGGACGATGTCGAGGCCTGTCGCTTGCCTCACATACTCCATCTGGAAGTGGCCGGCGCTGCCCATGCCGGCGGACCCGTAGTTCAACCTGCCCGGATTCGCTTTCGCGTATTCGACGAACTCGAGCATCGAGCGGAAGGGAAGCTGTGGATTGGCGTAGAGGATGCCGGGCGTCGTCGCGACCATGCCGATATGGCTGAAGTCCCGCACCGGGTCGTAGGGCAGATTCCGGTAGACACCCGGCGCCTGCACGAGTCCGCTGCCCGTCGCGAGCATGATCGTGTAGCCGTCTGGCGGCGACGCCAGCAGCGCGCGGATGGCAAGGAGCTGAGAGGCGCCCGGCCGGTTCTCGACGATGAAGGGCGCGCCCAGGATCTGCTGCAGCTTCTGCGCGTAGATCCGCGCGAGCACATCGCCGGGCCCGCCGGCTCCGAAGCCGACGAGGATCTTCACGAAGCGGCTGGGATAGGTGTCGCCGATCGCGGGACGCGCGAGAGCGACGCCGCTCGCCGCGAGGAGCAGAGCTCGTCGCCCGAATGGTGCCGCCATCTGTCCTCCCTCCGTCTTGGTCGTTCCCACGACGTCGTCGAGCGCGAGCGCCGGACGCCCTGACCTGAGCCGACGGAGGGCATGAAGCTTCGATCCCGCGGTCCGCGCAATGCCGCCCAGGACGCCGTGATAACACCGAGTTATCGGTGAGGGCGCCGGCGAATATCCCGGCGCGAACGGCCAGCGGCTACGATGCGGCCCCTCGCGCCTCCGCGCGAGCAAGCCACGAGAGACCGGGAGGTTCAGGATTGGATCCGGCTGCATATGACTACATCGTCGTCGGCTCCGGCTCGGCGGGCGGCGTCGTGGCGAGCCGCCTCAGCGAATCCGGCAAGCACAAGGTCCTGTGCCTCGAGGCGGGGGTGAGGGGCGCGCGCTATCTCTGGTCGCGCCCACCGGCCGGCGTCGTCTTCCTGATCAACAACCCCCTGGTCAATTGGCGCTACTGGTCGGAGCCGCACGAGAGCGTCGGCGACCGCGCGATCTACGTGCCGCGAGGGAAGATGCTGGGCGGGTCCAGCGCGATCAACGGCACCATCTACAACCGCGGCCAGGCCCTCGACTACGACACCTGGGCGCAGATGGGCTGCCGCGGCTGGAGCTATCAGGACATCCTGCCGCTCCTGAAGAGGATCGAGCGGACGGAGTTCGGGTCGGACGAGTACCGCGGCCGCTCCGGCCCGGTCCGGGTCACCGAGGCCGCCAAGCTCTCCCCGTTCTACGACCTGTTCATCGAGGCCGCCGTGGCGGCGGGAATCCCCTGCAATCCGGACTACAGCGGCGCGACGCAGGAAGGCGTCGCCATGGCGCAGCAGACCGTGCATCGCGGATTTCGCCAGAGCACCGCCACGCAGTATCTCGAACCTGCACGCCGGCGACCGAACCTGACCATCCTTTCCGGCGCGGAGGCGGAATGCCTGCTGCTGGAGGGCAAGCGCTGCGTCGGCGTGCGCTTCCGCCGGGATGGCAGGCTCGAGGAAGCCCGCGCAACGCGCGAGGTCGTCCTGTCCTGTGGCACGGTGAACTCGCCGAAGCTGCTGGAGCTGTCCGGCATCGGCGACCCGGAGGTGCTGCAGGAGCACAGCATCGCGGTCAGGCAGGTGCTGAGAGGGGTGGGCCGCAATCTGCGCGAGCACTACGCGCCCATGATGAAGTGGGAATTCAATCGGCCCGGCGTTTCTCTTGCGCAGCGGGGGCATGGCTGGCGGCTTGTCCGGGAAGTTCTCCGCTTCGCCCTTCTGCGTCAGGGCTTCATCGCGCAAGGGATCGGCACGCTGCGCGTCTTCGCCCGCTCGCGTGCCGAGCTGGAGAATCCCGACATCATGATGGTCGTGGCGCCCTACATGATCGAGCTCAAGGAGGGCCAAGGACGGCGCATGTCGTCGGTCGAGGGCTTCCACATGTACACGCATGTCCAGCGCACGGAAACGACGGGGACCATCCATATCCGCTCGCGCGATCCCGCCGCGCCGCCGAGGATCAACCTCCGCTTCCTCGAGACGGCGAACGACCGCCAGGGGGCGATTCTCGCCGTCCGGCGCGCGCGGGAGATCGTCGGCCAGCATCCGTTGGCCGAGGCCGTCGCGCGCGAGCTCCAGCCCGGCCCCGATGTCCAGAGCGATGAGGAGATCCTCGACTTCATCCGCAACACCGGCCAGATCACCCATCACATGGTGGGCACCTGCAGGATGGGCCATGACAGCATGGCCGTGGTGGACGATCGCCTGCGGGTACACGGCGTCGCCGGCCTCCGTGTCGCGGATGCCTCGATCATGCCGACCATTCCCTCCGGCAACACCAGCATTCCCTGCATGATGGTCGGGGAGAAATGCGCCGAGATGGTGCTCGCCGACACCGGCCGCTAGGCGAGCGGTCAGGTCCTGCGGCGCGCAACCCTTGCGGCGACGACGCGGGCGATCCATGGGCCGGTGAGCACCACGAACAGGAAGCGCGCCGTCTGCATCGCCATCACGAAAGGCATGTCGGCTCGCCCGGCCATGCCGATGATCGCCACCGAATCGATGCCGCCGGGGCTGGCCGCCAGATACGCCGTGAGGGGATCGAGCCCGGCCGCCGCGACCAGAAGCGCCGCGATGCCTGCACAGGCGCCGATCAAGGCCAGCGTGGCCATCAGCAATCCTGGAAAGGCGCGGACCGCATGCCTCAGGATCGCGCGATCGAAGCGCGATCCGACCTGCCAGCCGACGACCGCATAGGTCGACGCCAGCAACCAGGGCGGCAATTCGATGCTGACGATACCGGCATTGCTCAGGACCGCCCCGAAGACCATCGGTATCAGCAATGTGCCGGCAGGCATGCGTACGACCTGCCCGAGCCCGGCGCCCCCCGCGATCAGCAGCAAGGTCGCCGTCAGCGATCCGACATCCGGCAGCCGAAGCCACGCGATGTCCGGCTCGGGAGCCGCGCCCTGCCCGACCCAGTAGCGTGCGACGAGCGTTGCCGCCAGGACGACGGTGACGACGCGCAGATACTGCATCAATGCGACGAGCCGCATGTCCGCGCCGAAGCTGCTCGACATCAGGATCATGGCCGTCGCTGCTCCGGGTGCGGATCCCCACACCGCCGTCGTGCCGGGCAGCACGCGCCATCGCGCCAGCGCCCAGCCGAGGAAGCTGCTGGCCGCGACCACCGAGAGAACGCCGGCCAGGAAGATGGGCCAATCGCGGACCAGCTCGGTCAGCGTGCTGACGGCCAGGGATCGCGCAATCAGGAGGCCGATCACCGCGTGGGCCAGCCTGAAGACCGGGCCGGGAACCGTGCTCGCAGCGCCGCATGCGGCCATCACGCCCGCGGCGACCAATGGCCCCAGCAGCAACGCGGCCGGCAGGTGCAGCCACTCGAACAGGCAGGCAAGCAGAAAAGAGGCCAACGCAAGCAGCGCCCACCGCAACGGCGCCCTGGAAACGACGCGCTCGAGCGACATCGGGATCGGCAAGTCCTTGCAGCCTCCCCGTGCCTTGCTCTGCAACCGTCCGGCTGTCCAGCCCCCGCGCCGAATTCGCTTCCAGCCATATTCCCGGCAGTTATCGGACATGGCTGGGGCTCGGACACTCTCTTGGCCAACCCTTCTGCCGCGGCCACGACGATCCCGTTCGAAGGTGGCGTCGTCCGGCAGTTCCGCGAAGCGCGGCGCCTCGGGCCCGCTCAAAGGCCACCGCTCGACAGCGCATGGTCCACGCCGCCCAGGATATGCGTGGACAGGATGTCCCGGGCCCCGGCGGCGTCGCGCCGGAGCGCGCAGTCGCGCAGCGCCGCGTGCTCCCGCACCGCGATCTCCCCGCGGAAGCCCAGCGCGCGGTTCTGGTAGCGCTGGTAGCGGTCGAAGACCGCCGCATGGGTCGTCATCAGCGTTCGCGACCCGCAGGCCGAGATCAGGGTCTGGTGGAACTGGGAGTCGAAGCGCCGCCACGGATCGAGGGCGGCGGCCTCGCCGGCCATCAGCCGTCCTTCCATCTGCGCCAGCTTGTGATGGGCCGCGACCACGCGCGCCTCCCACTCCACATCGCCGGCGCGGAAACCCTGTTCCAGGGCGTGTCCCTCCAGCAGCAGCCGCAGGCTCGCGAGCTCGCGAAGCTCGGTCGCCGAGAGGGGCGCGACCTCGAAGCCACGCTGGCCCTCGGCCACCACCAGCCGCTCCGCGACCAGGCGGCTCAGCGTCTCGCGCAGCGTGCTGACGCCGGCGTCATAGGCGTCGCGCAAGGCATCGAGCTTCAGCTTCTGCCCGGGCGCCAGCGCGCCGCGGAGGATGTCGGCGCGGATCCGCCGGTAGGCGCGCTCACCGGCGGTCTCCGGCGGCAGCTCCGCGATGCCGGCGCTCATGGGCCGGCCTCCGGCGCCGTTGCCTGGCGCGGGCGGCGTGCCCGGGGCAGGGCGAAGGGCTGCAGCGTGCCGGCGCGCACCACGTGCTCCACGCAGCCCTGGAGGTGGTCCTCGAGCACCCGGCAGGCGCGCGCGGCGTCGCGGGTCAGCGCGCAGTCGAGCAGCTCGGCATGCTGCGCGGCCGCGACGGCACCACGGAACACCACGGCGACCATTTGGTAGCGCAGGAAGCGGTCATAGGCGGCGGCATAGGTCTCCAGCAGCACCGTGGAGCCGCAGGCCGCCACCAGCGCGCCATGGAATTCCCGGTCGTAGCGCTTCCACAGGGCGGGATCGGCGGGCTGCCCGGCCAGCAGCCGCCGCTCCATGACCGCGAGCTTGTGGTGGGCGCCGACCACCTGCCCCTCCCACTCCAGGTCGCCGGCCGCGAAGGCGTCCCGGATGGCCTGGCACTCGAGCAGCAGGCGCAGATCGGCGACCTCGCGGAAATCCTCGGCGGAGACGGGTGCGACGGCGAAGCCGCGCTGCCCCTCGGCCAGCACCAGCCCTTCGGCGGCAAGGCGGTTCAGCGCCTCCCGCAGCGTGCTGATGCCGGCGCCCTGGCTGCGCCGCAAGGCGTCGAGACCGAGCTTCCGCCCCGGTGCGAGGCGGCCCAGGACGATGTCGGCGCGCAGGCGGCGATAAGCCGCTTCGCCCGATCCCTCCTCCTCATCCGGCCGCCCTGTGATCGTGACCGCCGCGTCCGTCATACCCGCCAATATCGGCGCGGATGGGCTCCCGCGGCAATATCAGCGTCTTGGCCGAATCTACGATGTTGTTCTGAATCACCCTTGATGAGGAATATCGCAGCCGATAGCGTCCCGGAGACACGCCACGAACACGGCCGAAAAACGAGAGGGGGAGCGTCATGGCGCCGAACACTGGCCGCAGGGCCCTCCTGGCAGCGGGCACCGCGCTGGCCGCCACGCCCGTCATCGGTGCCCGCGCGCAGGCGCGCCGGCGCATCCGCTTCACCGCCGTCTTTTCCGACCAAGACATCCGCGCCGAGGCGATGCGCGGCTTCCAACGCGACCTCGCCGCCGAGTTCGATGTCGAGCTGCACCTGAACGCCACGCTGTTCCGTCAGGGCACGGAGCTGGTGGCGATCCAGCGCGGCAATGTGGAGATGGCGAACCTCTCGCCGCAGGACATCTCGCGGCAGATTCCGGCCTGGTCGGTGATGGCCTCCGCCTACCTGTTCCGCGACGCGGACCATCTGCGCAAGGTCTTCGCGGGCGAGATCGGGCGCGCGTTCAACGCATCAGCACGCGAGCAGCTGAACGTCCAGGTGCTCGGCCCGCTCTACTTCGGCACCCGTCACGTCAACCTGCGCCCGCGCACGCGCATCGCGACGCCGGCCGACATGCGCGGCCTCAAGCTGCGCATGCCGCCCGGCGAAGCCTGGCAGTTCCTGGGCGAGGCGCTGGGCGCCAACCCGACGCCGGTGGCCTTCGCCGAGCTCTACACGGCGCTGCAATCCGGCGCCGTGGACGGGCAGGACAACCCGCTGCCGACCAGCCGCACCATGCGCTTCTTCGAGGTGACGACGCAATTCGTGCTGACCAGCCATCTCGTCGCCTACGATCTGCTCTCGATTTCCGCGCGCTTCTGGGACGGGCTGACCCAGCCGCAGCGGGAAAAGCTGCAGGCCGCGGCCGACAAGGCGATCGAGGAGAGCACGCGCCGCCACCTGGCGCAGGAGGAGGAGATGGTCGCCTTCTTCCGCAGCCAGGGCCTCGAGGTCTATGTGCCGAACCTCGATGCCTTCCGCGCCGAGGCGCAGCGCCGCTACCTCGCCTCGGCGCAGGCGCAGAGCTGGCCGCCGGGCATCCTCGAGCGCATCGCCGCGGTCCGCTGACCCCTGGTGCCGAAGCCACTCGCCCTCCTTGTCCCCGAAGGCTCCTGGCCATGTCCTCCCTCCCGCGCCGCGTCATCGGCTGGCTTCGACGGCGCGCCGAGGACGTGCTCGCCGCGCTGCTGGCGGCAATGTTCGTCGCCTTCATCATCCAGATCGTGGCGCGCTACCTGGTGAACGCGCCGGTCGGCTGGACGACCGAAGTGTCCACGCTGTGCTGGGTATGGGGGATCCTGTGGGGCACCGCCCTCGTCCTGACCGACGAGGAGGAGATCCGCTTCGACATCATCTACGGCGCCGTGCCGCCGGCGCTGCGTCGGGCCTTCGACGTGGTGACGGGATCCGTCGTGGTCGGCGTCTTCGGCTGGTCGCTGCCGGCGGTCCATGACTACGTCGCCTTCATGAAGGTGGAGAAGTCCACCTATCTCGGCATCCGCTTCGACTGGCTCTACTCGGTCTACCTGGTCTTCGCCGTGGCGATGATCATCCGCCATGCCTGGATCGCCTGGCGCGCCGCCACCGGGAGGCGGCACCTGAGGCCGCAGGCCGGATGAGCCTCGCCGATCCCTTCACCCTGACGCTTGCCGTCCTCATCGGCCTGTCGCTGATGGGCTCGCCCATCGGGCTCGCGATGATCACCGCCTCGGTGGTCTATCTCGCGATCTCGGGGCAGGACATGTCGATCGCGGCGGAGCAGGTGCTGAACGGATTGAACGGCAGCTACGTCCTGCTCGCCGTGCCGCTCTTCATCTTCTCGGCGGGGCTGATGACGGCAGGGACGATGACCGACCGGCTGCTGGGCTTCTGCAACCTGCTGGTCGGCCGCTTTCGCGGCGGCCTCGGGCACGTGAATGTCGTGCAGAGCGTCATCTTCGCGGGCATGTCGGGCTCCGCCATCGCGGATGCGGCGGGCAGCGGCAAGATGATCATCGACATGATGCGCAGGGGCGGCGCCTATCCCGCCAGCTACGCCGCAGCCATCACCGCCGCCACGGCGGTGATCGGCCCGATCATCCCGCCTTCCATCCCGATGGTGCTCTACGCGCTGATCTCCGACAGCTCCGTCGGCTATCTCTTCCTGGGCGGCGTGGTGCCGGGCCTTCTGATGGGCCTGGTGCAGATGGGCATCAACACCTGGATGGCGCATCGCCACGACTATCCGGTGGCCGATCGCGTGCCCCTCCGCGAGATACCGCGCCTGACGCGGGACGCCATGCCGGCGCTGCTGATGCCCGTCATCCTGCTGGGCGGCATCTATGGCGGGGTGATGACGCCGACCGAGGCCGCCGCGGTGGCCGCAGCCTACGCCTTCCTCGTTGCAACGCTGCTCTACCGCAGCATCACGGCACGCGAGACCTATGAGGCCGTGCTGGCCAGCGCGCGCTCCAGCGCCGCGATCGGCATGCTGATCGCCGGTGCGCTCGCCTTCAATTACGTCGTGACCAGCGAGAACATCCCCAACACCTTGCGCAACCTGCTGGCCGGCTACGAGCTCTCCACCTGGGAATTCCTGCTGGTGGTGAACCTGATCCTGCTGGTGCTCGGCTGCCTGCTGGAGGGCAGCACCATCCTGCTCGTCGTGGTGCCGGTGCTGATTCCCACCGCCAAGGCACTCGGCATCGACATGGTGCATTTCGGCGTGGTGGTGGTGGTGAACATCATGATCGGGCTGATCACCCCGCCCTACGGGCTGCTGCTGTTCATCGTCGCCAAGCTGTCGGATTCGCCGCTCTCCGCCGTGGTGCACGACACGGTGCCCTTCATCATCGCCATGGTCGGCGCGCTGATACTCATCACCTATGTCCCGGAGCTCGTGCTGTGGCTGCCGCGGCGCGCGGGCTACCAGGGCTGACCGCCGCGATGTCGACCCACGCGCGCCATACGGAGGCAATCGCCGTGCCCAGGACGATCCATGTGCTGAACGGGCCCAACCTCAACCGCCTCGGCAAGCGCGAGCCCGAGATCTACGGCCGCACCACCCTCGCCGAGGTCGAGGCGATGTGCCGCGCCGCTTGCGGCGAGGACACGCTGGTGTTCCGCCAGACCAACCACGAGGGCCAGCTCGTGGACTGGATCCACGAGGCCATCGACGGCGACGTGGCCGGCATCGTCATCAACCCGGCCGGGCTGACCTTCGGTTCGATCCCGCTGCTCGATGCGCTGAAGATGTTCAACGGACCGATCATCGAGCTCCACATCTCCAACATCCACCGGCGGGAGGCGATCTATCACCGCTCGCTCGTCTCGGCAGTCGCTACCGCCGTGATCGCCGGTCTCGGCGCGCGCGGCTACCCAACCGCCCTGCGCGCGATGCGCGAGCTGCTGGACGGATGAACGAGCCTTCCGCCGGGCGGCTGGCCGAAGGCGATGCCGCATGCCGCCCGGTGACTTGCAGTACCCGGCAGGAGGAACGACACATGACATGCAGGCGTATGGCGATGGCCCTCGCGGCGCTGCTTGCGACGGCGGTCCCCGCCATGGCGGAGACGCCCGGCGAACGCGCCGGCCGCCAGGCGGTGGTCAATGAACGCATCTTCGGCGACACCCACGAGCCCTGGCCGGAGCGCCGCACGGCCTTCCCCGGCGGCGTCACGGGCCTCGCGGACCTCACCTATTCCACCGTCCCGGGCTACCGCCCGCTGCAGCTCGATCTCTACCTGCCGGCGCAAGGCAGCGGGCCGCGTCCGCTGCTCATCTACGTCCATGGCGGCGGCTGGATGGGCGGCGGGCGCCGGCTTTCGGCCGCCTTCGCGAATTGGCCCGGCGTGCTGGCCTCGATCGCGGCCGAAGGCTTCGTCGTCGCCTCCATCTCCTACCGGCTCGCGGGCGAGGCGCCGTTCCCCGCCGCCATCCACGACACCAAGAACGCGATCCGCTGGCTGCGCGCCTCCGCCGAGCGCTTCGGCATCGATGGCGCGCGGGTGGGGATCTGGGGCGCGTCCGCGGGCGGGCAGCTCGCCGCGCTGGCCGCGACCTCCTGCGGAGTGGAGGCGCTGGCGCCGCCCATCATCGCGCCTCGTCTCAACCCCAATGTCGAGCAGCCGGTCGTGCCGCCGCCGAACCTGGCCGCGCAGTCCGACTGCGTGCAGGCGGCAGCCATCTGGTACGGCGTGTTCGACTTCACCATGCTGAACCGGCCGGAACCGGGTGCCTCGAGCGTGCAGGAGCACCCCTATCTCGGCTGCGGCGCGGGACGCTGCCCGGAAGAGAGGTTGCGCGCGCCGAGCCCGGCCGCCTACGTCCAGCGCGGCGCCCCGCCCTTCCTGGTCATCCATGGCGACGCCGACCGCACCGTGGCGGTCGCGCAATCCCGCACCTTCCACGCGAAGCTGCAGGAGGCCGGCATCGCTGCGGAGCTCGTCGTGCTGCCCGGCATCGACCACAGCTACATCGGCCGCAGCGCCGAGGAGACGCGGGAAACCAGCCGCCGCATGCTGGCGCGCACCGTCGATTTCTTCGCCACGACCCTGGGGGCCGGCCGATGAGGACGCGCCTGATCGCCGCCGGCGCATGGCTGCGCAGTCAGCAAACCACGCCGCCTGTCCGGTTTGATGGGGCAACTCCAAGACCATCGGAGATCTGGCTCGCGGCGGAGGACGGCAATCTGCGGATCGTCGTGCGCGGCGCGCTGGCCGCCATCCTGCGGCTGGCCGAGGGTGCCAGAACGCAGAACGGCGCCGACCTGGTGGCCGGCGCCGTTCTGGAGCAAGTCAAGATGGATGCGGGGACACGCAACCGACGTTCCCAATACGTCACCGTCCAGATTTAGGACCGAGCTCCGGCTGTCCACCGGATTACGAGTACCCTAGCTCTTGCACTCCCCGGCTCTCCGGCAAAGCATCACCCGCCTCCGACCTGGAGAGCAAAGACCTTGCCTTCGTTATCCCGGCACTCGCCGATGCCGCTGCCCGCATTCAGATCGTGGTCATACTCACAGCGGAGCGTCGCACCATCTGGGGACCTAAGTAGCGCCAGCTTATGACGCGTGTTGGAGAAGATGCCCGCCTGGGTCCCCACCCAGCGCCCAGTGAAGGTTCGCCCGTCCAGCATCACCGTCATAGCGCCGCCGCAGCAGCCGCGCTCGACGGTGCCTCGCGCCTCGGTCCCGTCCTGCGCTTGAAGGTAGACACGGAACGGAGTTGCGCAGCCCGTCACACCGAACAGCACCAGCGCGGCGCTGGCAAGAAGAGTTTGCCTCACCATCTAGATGACCAAACGTGTTGGTCCCTCGCTGCGCCGCAAACGACAGACCCTTCACTCGACAACATCGCGTAGGAACTCCGAACCGGGCGTCACACCGGATACCCACAGGACGTCCCTCGCCCGCGTGCAGGCGACGTAGAGCAGGTGGCGTTCGGTCTCGTAAACCTCCTCGAGATCTGCCTCGTCCGTCACATTCTCGACGCGCTCCTGAAGCGGCAAAACCTCGTCATCACAGGCCATCACGGCCACGGCGCGGAATTCCAGTCCCTTCGCCAAGTGCATCTGGATGACAGAGATGGCGCCAGGCACAGCCTCCAACCTCTCATCTAGCTCTGCGCCCTTTGCACCGGCTGCCTTCACCGAAGCCTGAGCGCGCCCAACCTGGCCTTGCGACCGGCACAGGACGCCGATCTCCTGCGGAGCATAGCCTTCGCGGAGCCTCTCGGTGATCCAAGCCCCAACAGCAGCAGATTCCACTGCCGCGTCCCTGAACAGCTTGATTTCCGGCGCCGGGCCGTCGAACAGCGAGACGGTGCCGCGGCGGCTCTCCTGAGTTCCATCCACGTCAGAGACGGTGCCGGGCAACAGCCGATCCGCATGCGTGCGGATTTGATGCGACGTGCGGTAGTTGATCTTCAGGCCGTGCGAGCGACCGCGCACATCGATGCCCATTGCCCTCCACGAGAAGGGCTGCTGGAAGATGCGCTGGCCGAGGTCGCCCGTGAAGAACAGCCCATCGTGTTTGCCGCCCGCCATGGCCGCCAGGAAGCGGGCCTCGGCCATGCTGAGGTCCTGCGCCTCATCCACTACCACGAAATCGTAGCCCAGCTTCTTGCCCGAGCCGGCCAGTTCGGCAAGGCGGCCGAAGACCTGCGCCCATGTCACTAGCTTCTGCGCTTGCAACCCCGCCTGCACCTCTTCGAAGATCGACCAAAGCACGCGCCGCTGCTTCTCGCCGAGGCGGGTCTTGCGTCCCAGGCGCGGCGCCTCCCGATAAGCGTCCCAGGACGTCAATTGCTGGGCGTCCACCACCTCGGTCCATTCGTTCACGAGGAATGGCAGGGGGAACCTGGCACCCTCCACCTGGACCGCGGCCTTCCGCAGCAGTCCCTGGACGACGCCGCCCGAGGCGATGTTGGGCTGGCCGAAGATCTTGCCGTACAGCTCGTGGGCCGCCCCGGTCAGGGACTGAACCTCGATCTGGCCGGCGAGTCCGGCCTCCCCTTCCACGAGGCTCGCCAGCCGCATGGCCAGCGCCTTGGCCAAGGGCTTCGAGAAGGTGGTGAGCAGGATCCGCGCCTGCGCATTCTGCCGCGCCAGATGCACCGCGCGATGCAGCGCGACGATGGTCTTGCCCGTCCCGGCCGAGCCGGTCACGCGGGCCGGGCCGGAATAGCGCCGCTCCACCAGCTCACGCTGCGTCGGGTGCAGGAAGACGGCCCAGCGATCCCAAGGGAAATCCAGCGCGCGCCGCAGCTCCTCCACATCCTGCAGCATCCGGAAGCGCCGCTGGGCGTCGGGATGGGCGAAGGGATCGGTCTCGACAGGGGCAGGCTTCGGGGCCTCGGGCTTCTCGCCCACCGCGAGGCGCAGCAGCGCCTCCTGCGCTTCCTGCGGCAGGTGCGGCAGCAGCTCGAAGAGCGACGCCTCAGTGGCGGCGCGCACATCCTCCACCCAGTCCTCCGGCACGCCGAAGCTCATCAGCTCCAGCTTGCGGAGCCCGGCGAAGAGCTTCGGGCCCGGAGCGGCCGCTGGCGATGGTGCGGCGGCAGGTAGTTCCTCTACCCGCTCCCGCACCTCCACCAGCTGCATCGCCCCGGTGGTGGGATGGCGCTCGATGCGCCGGCGCTCGGCCCAGCGATAGGCCTTGTCGTGGTGGTCCACATGCACCAGCAGCAGGCTGGACGGCGTGCGGTGGACGATCAGGCGGATGTCGGCGTTAACCCGCACCGACCAGAAGTTCTTGTCCTGCGCCCGGTCCAGCTTGTGGAAGGACAAGCCAGGTGAGGACGGGTCCACTCCCGCTTTCCCCAGCGGGAAAGCGCCTAGAGGTTCGGCATACTCGCTCGCAGCTCCGGGCCGCGCCGCGCGCGGGGCAACTGCCCCGCTTCGACGCAACCCGGCCCCGCTCGCTCGCATGCCTCAGGAGTAGGACCGGCCGCTGCCGCGGCTCTCGTCGACCGCACCCGAGAGGACACGACCGGCAGCCGCCGGAAGGCCTCTTCGGGACGAGAGACGAAGAGGATCACGAGGATGGCTGGTTCGGTGAACAAGGTGACACTGCTCGGGCGGCTCGGTGCGGATCCCGAGGTTCGGCATTTTCAGAACGGCGGGCAGGTCACGACTATCAGCATCGCCACCACCGAGACCTGGCGCGACGCCCGCGGCGATCGCCAGGAGAAGACAGAATGGCATCGCGTCTCGATCCTCGCCGAGGGCCTCGCGAAACTTGCTGAGCGCTACCTGCAGAGGGGCAGCCTCGTCTATCTCGAGGGCAAGCTCGAGACCCGGAAGTGGCAGGACCAGAGCGGCACGGATCGTTATGCGACCGAAGTGGTGCTCCGCCCATACAGCGGCAGCCTGCAGATGCTCGGCGATTCCGCGAGCTCACGCCAGGAGCGCGGCGGGGACGGCTCCGCGGAAAGCCGACGGCAGCGGGAACCTGAAGGCGCCGACGCCGGCGGCGCACGGCGCGAGCTCGACGACGACATCCCGTTCTGATCACCGGTCGTCGCCCGGCATCGCGACCGGCGCCGGGCCTCCGCCTCTGCCACATCAGGCGGCGTCATCGCGCGCCGCCCTATATCCGGAGACTCGCCATGACGATCACCTGCGCCGCGAGTGCGCTCGCGATGCGGCCGCGCGCACTCACAACCGTCGTTCTCGAGATGGTGGACGAGGAAGGCCATCATGGCCTCTACGGCCGCGTCTATTTGAGTCACGTGCATCACCCCTATTGCTTCGTCTCGCGCGAGGCCGCCGCGCGCTTCGCACGCTGGCGTCTCGCGCAGGGTCTCTGCGACGGATTCGAGCTCGAGACGCCGGGCCATGTTCCGCCGGAGCCGCCGCCACTGATCCGGCTCGAGGAACTTCCCTTCTGAGGAGACCTCCATGCTCCGACAGTACTTCGCACCACGCCGCCAAGGCGGCGGGAACCGCTCGGCGTCGGCATCATCGCCGTCGGATCGATCTTCTACATCCAGGACGACGGCTTCTGGCGCGCGCGCTTCGGCGCGCCGCTCGCGCGCCGCAATCCGTGGATCGTGGAAGCATTCCTGAATGGCGAGCTGTTTGCAGCCCGCCAGGACCCACGGTCCGGTTGCTGGATGTCGATCGTCATGGGCAACCGGACCGATACGGCGCTCCTCCGGTCGCTGCGCGACGGGCGCCGCCGAGCCGTCGCGATCCGCATCCTCGAATTGCACGAGGATGAGGGCTTCGGCGCGCCGGATAACCCCTATCCGACGCTTCCCAAGGCCGAAGCCTATCGCCGCGCCGACCCATCAACGCGACGGCGCTGAGCACATAGCCGGCGCTGCCCCTGCGAACGGCAGTCTCCATCACCTCAACCAAATGAGGCTCACCTTGCCACGCACGCCCATTCGGTCGGCGCGCGCAGACACGCGCGCCGATTACAGATCTCCTTGCTACCCGCGCCTGCAGAATCTGGGTACATGGCCTCCACTCGCCGATGGCGCCCCCAGGACGAACATCTGCGCGAGATGGCTCTCGCGCCGCATCTGACCAGCGCGCAGAGTGCCTTCCTGATGAGGGAAGCCGAGGCCGCCGATCGTCAGGCCGCCTGGTGGCTCGCAGCCGCCGCTGCTCCCGCCGGAGGGCCTGGAACGACGTAGTAACCCCGGGAGGGGCGCATGATCTCGTTGACGGTACCGATCCCGCCTGACCGTGCGGGACGGTGCTGGTGCTCACCGGCGCCGGCGCCGGGTCTGCCCAAGGCACAGGTTTCAGGAGGCTCACTTCGCGCGCTGCGTTTGCCTGTAGAGCAAGATTCTGGTGTCCGGCCGAAAGCGTAGCAAGACGTCCATGTCTGACGCGTTGGCGCTAATGAGAATTGCGCCTTGCTCGCGGGCTGTCAGGAAGACCAAGGCGTCGTTGAGGAGCTCCCGCCGACGCCCCTTCTGGCAGCATTCCTCCGCCGGAGTGAGCTGCTTCTTGGGCCGGACCAGGTTGAACTGCGTGCGCGCCAGGATACCGGACAGCATGCCTGCCTCCACCCATGCCACCGGACTCGGGGCCCGGCTATCCGACAGCCTGATCGCCTCCAACAAGCGAAGCAGAGGGCCAGTGTTGCGACCGGAGTCGGGGTGCCCTGGGTCGAGGATGCCTGCGGTGATGGATAGCTCGGCCAGCGCGATCGCGCTGTGCAGGACCCTCCGCGTGCCGATCCAGGTGAGGGTGTCCGGCGGCACCTGCCCCTGGAGACGGTGGATGTAGAAGGTCGTGTCGAACATCACCGGAAGGTCCGGCGGCAAGACTGCCGGGTCGAAGGGTAGCTCGTTCTCCGCCCGCCGGGAGAACGACCGTCTATAGGCGCCGGGATCATGAACGAGCGCAGCGGCGTGGGCGGTCGCCGGTGCGGCTTTCGCGGCGCCACTAGGCTCCGCCATCTCAGACGGCGAGCTCGAAGTCGTCCGGTAGCGTGTCCCCCGTACCCGTCAGCCACGCCTTGAACCTGTCCGGGGCGGCTGCGAGAGCAAGCGCGGCATTCACCACGTCGGATATCTCCCCGGACCGCACGCCGAGACTCTCCGCGGCAGCCTTGAGCATGCCCGGGTCGACGCGGGCACTGATTTTCTCCGAGCGGACCCCGCTGATCTTCCCGGCCGCGGCGAGCTCCGCTACCGCCCGCGCGACGTTAGGGTTGCTGCGTACGAGCTTGGCAAAGCCACGGCTCTTGACGAAGGCCGCCGCGCCCGCCGCGGTCATGGCCCTCCCGGCGTCCTTGGGCTGCCCACCCTTCTTCGGCGCGTTGGCGGAACGCGGCTTCGCGGCAGCGCTCGCGCTCCGCTTCGCGCCCCTGCTTGATTTCGCTCTGGTTGTCGTTCCAACAGTGGTCATTCGTCCCTCCGTCCGACAAATTTAGCATACATGTCCGACATAGTAGGGCACGACCGGAGCCAATTCAAAGCCGGCGACAGTGTCGGAAACGGGTGGTTGGCGACGAATCAGCCCGGGGCTGGGTTGCCGGTGGCGGCAGGGCGACGTGTATGCGCCGCTTGTGTTCGGTTTTCGTTTTGTACGATGCCGGCCTAGGGCGTGATGACGCGCAGGCGCGCCGCCTCGAAGGGGGCAGCATCGCGCGTAGCGACTGCCAGGTCGTGCGCTGCGGCAATCGCTGCGATATAGCCGTCCGCCGTGTTGATGGCCTTGCCGGCAGCCCGAGCGTGGGCGCGCAGCTCACCATAGGCATCGGCCGCCGCGATGCCGAACGGAAGGATGCGCCCCTCGAAGATGGGCAGCATGCGCTGCTCCAGCTCGCGGCGCAGAATTTCCCTTCGCTGCCCGCCCGGCATCGCGGCGATGCCGAAGCGGAGTTCCGCCAAGGTGACCGTTGAGGCGACGATTGCGCCCGAGCCAGGCGAAGCAGCGTTCGACCACCCAGCGGCGGGGATGGACGGCGAAGCCCTTCTGGTCGGCCTGCTTGCGGACGATCTCGATGGCGATGCAGGTCGCGGCGGCGACG